>Ga0228711_1004604_pt1 | contig 21161 bp, 17 predicted proteins | sample MedpolnodulmetaG_2_FD_177996 | JGI IMG/M metagenome (GOLD analysis project Ga0228711, IMG submission 177996) | Root nodule microbial communities from Medicago polymorpha collected in Santa Monica, California, United States - brown nodules | ecosystem: Host-associated > Plants > Roots > Nodule... | reverse complement strand
GGGGGGGGGAAGAAAACAATGTTGCTTCATTGTTGGAGGATTCACGTAGGGCGTAAGTGTATTCCGGAAAACTAAATCTGGAATACTTCAGCATAGGATCCTTTTGTATAGACCACATTGCACCAAGAGTTTATGTGGTCCACAACATCCAAGGACCTCTATAAATAAGTGCTCTCCGGTTTTCAGCTTCAATACCAGCAAAACACACAAACACACCAAAGAAAATCATGCAAATTTTTGTCATTAAGCCGAGGATCTTTCTCATACGGTCGCAAATAGATAGCTTTATATTTGACCACGTCCGCGTGATGAAGATCCTTGGCATGCTGACAAAAATATATAGATACAAAGAGGTTGCTCTATATTTGAATATCAAGAGGTTTATATGAGTTAGATCTTGCTGTTTGCCAGATGAATAAGACATTTGGCAAGGTAGTAGGATCTAACACAAAGAAATTCTCTTGAAACACCTTGCCTTTCTTCATTATGTCGCAGATCCAAAAGATTCATCATTTATGTTATTATGGTTTTTTTTAACTTTTTATTTGTCTTATGTTACTTCTATTTATGTTATGTACCTGATTGTACCTGACCAGGAGGTGGCTGTCGGTGTTGAGCTGAATGCGGTGGTTCACGGTGGTTGTTTATACTTCATGTGAGCGTTGGACCGAATGGGGGTGTACCTGCATACATTCCGACGCTCAAGTCAGTAGAGTTCAGAATGGGGGTTTGAGAGTATGAGAGATTCTACCTTGGAGGCTGCGAAGAGCCTCCTATTTATAGAGGTGGGTGAATGCAGAGCCGTTGTAAGGCACATGTGTGACCGGTGGTTATGACCCTTAACATCAAAGAAAGACACAAAATTTCACATCGTATGTGTCCGGATTTTATTTTCCGAGACTCTAAAGAACTTAATTCCCTTGAAAAAAAATAAAGAACTTAATTGACTTTTAATGAAGATTTATTTTTGAAGGGAAACATTAATGAAGATGATGTAAGAAACTTTACATCAACACATTCACACTCAAAGCAACTCCTCACCTCCCTCGTGTTTTCCCTCCATTTTTTCGAAAAACTTTACATCAACACATTCATTCACACTCCCGTTCTCAACAAACTATGAACAACATTGCATAATTTCATAACCGAATATTAATTTCTTTCTATATATACGAGCCCGCCAAATGGTAGCAATTTCATTTTCAGATTTCCGATTAACGTTCATTCCACCAGCTATGCCTTCTTCACCTTCTTCTCCCGAACTCATTCCCTCCGAACCCAAACCTAACGAACCTAATCCCAATCCCATTCCCCAACCTGAGCCTAATCCCAATGCTCCACCTTCTCATCCACAAACCACCACCAACCGCCGCAAAACCGTTAACCGATGAAGAAACGAAACTATTGTATTCGATCTTAACAACTTCCTCCCCCAATAATCAGGTGGAAACTGATATCGCTGCTCTTACTGATGATCTTGCTCCTCCACAAACCACCGCAAACAAACCACCATCAACCGTCACGGATGCGTTAGGCGGCGGCGATCGTGCTACTGGTATCGCGAATCTTTCTACTGCTCACGGCGCGTCGTCGGAATTGTTAGGCGGCGATCGTGCTACTGGTATCGCGAATCTTTCTACTGCTCACGGTGCGTCGTCGGAAGTGTTAGGCGGCCATCTTGCTACTGGTATCGCAAATCTTTCTACTGCTCGTGTTGAATACGGTGCGTCGTCGAAAGTCATGGAAACTGGTATCACTGCTCTTCCTGAGCTTGCTACTGCTCACGGCGTGTCGTCGGAATTGTTAGGCGGCGATCGTGCTACTGGTATCGCGAATCTTTCTACTGCTCACAGTGCGTCGTCGGAAGTGTTAGGCGGCGATCTTGCTACTGGTATCGCAAATCTTTCTACTGCTCGTGTTGAATACGGTGCGTCTTCGAAAGTCATGGAAACTGGTATCACTGCTCTTCCTGAGCTTGCTACTGCTCACGGCGCCTCGTCGAAATTGGTGGTGCGTTATCATAATTTGTTATTATTGTTCAATTTTTATGGCGTTTCTTGATTTTTGATAATTTCAGAAAATTGAATTTCTAGTTGCATGCATGAGGATTGAACTAGTACTGTTATTTTTTGCTGTGTTATTATCATAATTTTATTTCTTGTTTAGTTTTTATGGTGTATTGTGAATTTAGATAATTTCTGAAATTGAATTTTTATACCGAACTATTAGAATTATTTTTTGTTGTTGAAAACTCTGTATTGGACTCAAATCATTTTGCAGGGAGCTGGAATTAGGAACTTGGGAAACACAAGTTTTTTGTGTGCAATTCTTCAGTGTTTTACACACACAGTGCCGATGTTCAATGGTCTTCGTTCTTGCACTCATGCATCTCCATGTAATGATTTGTAGTGTTACTCAATGTTAATTTTCTTGGTATTCTTCAGTGTTTTATTACATATACTGTGCTAATGAATGATTGTTATGTATGGAAATGGTTGAATTTGATTTTCAGGTGATAAGGAAGGTTTCTGTGTTATTTGTGCTTTCCGGAATCACTTTGATAATGCTGTTAAAGCTTCTAGAATTCCAGTTGTTCCTGGAGTGATTGCCGAAAATCTGAACTGTATCCTTTTTTATTGTTGTTAATTAGGAAAGTTTATCTATTTATTATTTGAATGTGTTGTGAATTGTGATCCATAACATCATCTATGGTACCAGGTTTTGTAGCTCGTCATGTCAGTGGTATGGAGGAGGATGCACATGAGTTTATGGAACATGCTTTGGAAGAACTGCAAAAGAGCTTCCCAGTTGGAGAGGGAAATCTAATTGATAAAATTTTTGGGGGTCGTCTTGTTCACACAGTATGTATTCAATTTTTATTCTTGTAGTTTATTATTGGATAATTAATTAACTTTCTTTCATTTGTATGGTCAGCATTTACATTGCACAGTGTTTTAAAATAATGCATAGAACTACAATTTAAGTTACATGATTAGGATTCTGCCACAATTGTAATCATGGTGGTCGAAAAACCTTGGTGCCACAATTGTAATTGTGGCAATTGTGGTGGTCGAAAAACCTTGGTGTGATGGTGTCACATCACCAAGTGTAGTTGCTAACTTAATTTAAAATCACACTTCTTTGCATAGTTTTAAATTGGGGATATGGTTTGTTTTGTAGCTACACTGCAAACCGATGCAGTTGAAACTGTAGTTGTGATATCATTGCAGAGACTTAAAAATCCAGAATATCGTGTGGTGTAGGACCGCAATTTATAACCATGCTTCTTTGTGCTTTCGTTATTCTCTGATGATTTTAATTTTATCTTGTATTGATGTTTGTTATTATTCAGTTTCGATGTTGCTACTGTCGTGGTTACTCTTCGGGTATATTTGAGCCACGTACCGGCATGAGTTTAGAGATAGAACATGCGGTAACCTTTCCGATGGCTCTGAAATCTACCACCAGGGTAGAACAGCTGGATGGAAAGTATAGATGCAGTGTCTGCAACCAAGAAGTAACTATGGAAAAACAGGTTATGCTTGATAAAGCTCCTTCAATTGCAGTATTTCATTTGAAAAGGTTTCTAAAAGATGGAGACTCCTACAACAAAATTGAAAGATCTCTTTGGTATCCTAAGAAGTTGAATATGAAGCCTTATACATCTGGTAGTAGCAGTGACAATGTAAGTTTAGTATTCTTTTCGACCTTCATAAATTTTTTCAAGTTTTTGGCTTTAAATTGTAGTTAAACTACAGACATTTAAATTGCAGTAAAATGCAGAAAATTAAGCTCGATGTTTTAGAAATTACGATTTTAATGCTTTTGGAGAGATCTTAAAATCCTTTATGTTGCTGCCACAATTGCATTTGTGGACTGCAATTTAAATAATTGTTCCAATTTCTCTGAGTTCCATATTTTTTGCTCTCATATAACAGGTAATTTTGAAGTATGAGCTATATGCTGTTGTCGTGCATAGCGGACCTTCACCTAATTCAGGGCATTATTTTTGCTTTGTGCGTTCTGCTCCAAATGAATGGTATTTGATGGATGATGATAAGGTAAAATATAGTGGAAAATTCTTTCTATAGTTGAAAATAAAAAGTGATAGTATAATTAGTATTGAGTCATATATATGCTCATGCATTGTTTAATTAATGCCTGTGGTTTTTGCAAAATTTTAAATTGCACACATAATTTAAGCATTACTAGTAATTTACTACTTTAAATTACTATCTGCATATAGATCATAGTCATAGATATTGCTTTTTTAAAGAATGTTATGTCAATTGTTAATAATTTGTTGAAATATGATTTATTATTTGTCTGATGATTAAATTATTTTCAGGTTTCTAGTGTTTCTGAAGAAGAAGCACTGAATTATAGAGCCGTGAATCATAAGGCATACATTCTGTTTTATGCCAAAGAAGGCACACCCTGGTTCTCTACTATTGTGGAAAAGGATGATAATGACTCAAGTGATCCAAAAGAAGAAGATGCTGATAATAATGGAGAAGAGGATGATAATGACTCAACCGATGCAAGTTACAGCTGGTTGCGTAAGATGGGTGAAAGAAGGGCGTTAGAAGAGGAAGAACCATGTGAATGTAACAACATGTAAAAATTGCTGAATAGTATCTGCTTTTCCCAGTTACAGAAAACTTGGTTGTATAGATGAATATGATTCCCATACAGACTATGGAAGTCATATGGTAAAATACTCCGTGGATTGTAGTTAAGGTCAATGGTTTAAATTTCAGTGTTTTTTCATTAAAATCTTTGATATTGAAAAGTTCTAGGTTAATGGTATATTTGGATCTGAGCACCGTGCTATTTCAATGCAATTTCATAAAAATCCAATGTGGATCCAAAAGCGTTCGCTAAATACATATTCTTGATTAAAGTTGTGTTGCAGATAACTTGAAATTGCGATGCTGCAGTTGAAATTACAACTGCAGCTCTCTTTTAACAATTGCAGTAAAGGTTTTAATTTTGTTCCAAATACTTAAAGCTGTTTTTTCATTAGGAACACTCAAACAATTAATACTGTTTGAAGAAGTTTAGGTAAGAAAAGTAGCGTTGACCGTATAAATATGATAACAATTTCAAGTGCCAAAACAAAAGAGCATTGCTATCAAAATGTGTGTTTCAATTGGAGTTTAGGTGGAAATTAGAATGATTGATATGTCATAAAGAGTTTTGACACATTTCTAGACTAAATTAGACGTTTATCTGCAATTTAATGTCGCCACAAAGAGTGCTGTTGTCAAAACAAAAGGCCAGTTCCTATATGTCCCACACCAAAATTAAAAAGTCTTGGCACATGTCTGAAGTTGTGAACAAGTTCTACAAGTAACTTCACTATTGTCTTGATTAGAAGTTTTTAGAAGTTTATGTTTATCATGCCTATTTATTTTTTATAAGTAAAACTAGTTACAAACCCGTGTTTCGCACGGGTTGAATTACGTATTTTGCAAAAAATTTGTTCTAAGGGAAAACTGAGCAAATTATGGAAAATAACTACATATTTCTATGAAATTCCTACCCTTTAATTACAAAGCTTTGATGCATTAGAAGAGCATATCCTAATTAGGAAAACAACATTATAATTAACATGTTTCTAATTGAAACCAATAATATGCAGATTACCATATTACACTTAACCAAAAGAAGCCATGGGACCTTAACTTATTAAGAGGCTAAGCAAGGTTAAGGAAACGGCATAATCAAAAGCCACTACGCAAAGCATAAAACTTTTATGGAGCACAAACAAAGCAACTTCGCAAGATGCAATGGTATATCTTCAAAACAACAGCTAAACACAAAACCGATCACTCCTTGATGTGTTTAACCAACTTAGTGGAAGATAACTGCGTCAGATTATAGTCATCAGATGCGTTATCATCTTCACATTTTTCAACAAATAGACGCTTTGCAAGAGTGCAGCTCCCAATCTGATCGAGATTGTCATCTTCACATTTCTCAATAGATGGACACTCTACAGGAGTACAGCTCCCAATTTGATCCAAATCAGGTTCAACACAATCAAAGAAAGATTGCTGTTACAATGAAGAAAGGTGAAAATCACACATAAAATAAATTGTAAACATCATTGCAGTAGCAATTGTCACATACATCAAAAAAATCTAGAACATACTATAGAAGTCTTCCTAGAATCAAAGGTATAGCTAAGATGAAGGGTGGCGTGAAATCTCAACAACATCATTGTAGTAGCAATTCTTATATACATTAAAAAAACCTAGAACATAATATAGAGGTCTTCCTAGAATCGATGTCACGCATCCCAAACAAATGAGAAAAACCTTTCAATCTATCTGTTTGCAAATATTGACCCCTATGATGTATTATATTTTTATTCGAGGATTGGTTCCTGATTTCAACTATAACGAAGGCATGTGCATAATTACTTTGAATAAGGTAGCGAAGTTGTGTTCTTAACATCACAAGAACCAAAATCCTACAAAGTTTAACTATAGTCTAGAGACTCCTGCAACCATTGCATTAAACATAGCAGAAAACCTTAGTATCAAAATCCAATAGCAAAGTATTATGTGAGGGTAAATGAAGTTAATGCCATTTGAATGAATTATGTTTATTGAATTTATCCAAATTGAATACGAATGAAGTTATTAATCACTCAAAACATGCAGAACCTGAACTATTCACGGAAAAAAAATGCATGTTTCAATTCCAATCATTTTGTTCCTCATTAGTGTAGCTAACATGAATGATGGTGTTACTAATCACTCAAAATACGCAGAACTCAAACTATGCACCAAAAACCAAAATTAAATTTCACTTCTAACCATTTTGTTCCCTATTAGTGTAACTAAGATGAAGGATGGCGTGAAATCTTCGAACGACGCCGTTTAAATAAATTACGAACACCCTTCCATCTAAGTTTAGATAATTAATATCAGCAACATAGGTATCTTTACACTCATAACCCATCTTTCTTACTTTCTCTCCAGCACACACACATTTTTCTACTATCCTATACATCACCTATTACTATTTCAGAGAGGAACATGGACATACCGTAGGAACACTGAGAGATTTCGAGCATTCAGCAGAAACATCCGAGTTCTCAGGATTTGATAAGTTAGGTTCTCTTGAACGACTCGCCGAACTCACTAACCACTTGAGATCAACCACTTAGTTAAATACCTCGATTTAAAATGGAAGTGTTAATTGGATTTTAGGGACTTACTCTGTCATATTTTTGCTCCACTCCAAGGTTTGCAATGCCACCACAAAGTAGAGAGGTTCCAAGCACAAGAAGAAGGTTTGAAAGGATGGAACCTAAAAGAGAATACTTGACAACAGCAATTTGGTTGCTGCTAAGAGCAAATGTTGCTATTATCAGCTCAGTAATATTCCCACATGTTGCATTAAGAAGCCCTCCAACTGTAATAATAGAGAATACATAAACATTTGATTTCACATAATCAATTATATTTAGCTTAGTTCAAAATTAAACATTAATCAATGAGTTATGAACAATTTTATATACCTGTAGGACCAGTGAAGAAGGCAATTTGCCTGCAAAATTTGAAGTAACAATCAGCAAACAGAATCAAATCAATCCAGAATCAAATATTAAAAAAAATCATAATTAATCTGTATGAAACAATGATTCAAATATAAACAAAGGTGCAATAAGTTCATTGGATTCCTTACTCTGTGAGGAAGCTCACACGTTCAGCAAGTGGTGTAAGCCCAAGTAAGCTCAGTATGAAAACCCATGGCTGTTTGCAATAATAAAAAAGTAGTTAGTTATAATCATAAACTACACAAAATCAAATGGCAAGATCAATTATAAATAGAATAGCAGGACAAGTAAGCATAACTAACCTCATTGGCTTGTTGCTCCTGTGGTTGGACTTCACGAGGGTGAAGGTGAGACCTAATTCATCGGATGACAGCAGGGTCAAGTGAAAAACCTAGAACAGAGGATTGATGATAGTAAGGCTGATATTTAACACGCAGCGCAAGCTCAAGGCCAAGCATTTTGTCTAGATGTCTTGGATATATCTTTGGATCATCTTCAACAACCTTCACCAAAAAAGAAGAGCACAAAGGCTATAATTTCCATAAACAATATTTAAAATAAAATGAAGACTAAACACTTGAATTAAAGATACCTCTTGCATGATCTTCCTAAGAGCTTGGGCAGTGATACCAATAATTTGAAGACATTCCTTATCCCAAAACACAAATTCAGACTTGTCACCATCGCAAACTACTTGCACAACCACTTTATATCTGATAAAATAGACACATTAAATTAAAAAATATAACAGAAATGTGTCAAACCAGAAACGATCAATTAAACACATGAAAAGCATTGGTCAGGAAAATGTATTGGATGTGAAATTAAATCACTCGAGGTGACACAAGTTTCATGGGAGTATATAGAATGAAAGGTTTTACATCAATGCTAAGACATAAAATAGACATTTCAGCAACTTCATTGTATGATATTTTTATTTGTTTTAAGATGAATATGTGCTGTTTTGTTTAACCTTAAAGTCCCCTTTCTTTTCTCCACACCCTTAATTTTTTTAAAGGTGAGCCTAAAAGGAAGCAGAACTCAACTACTGGTTTATCTCAATTAATGGCTGATGAAGATAATCTGAAAGGTGGCTAAAGATGTCAAAGGACTACTCTAGCCAAATGACAAGTTATAAGAATTTAGAATATTTATGCGACGAAAATTTGATTCACTTTTTGAATGTAAAAGAATGCACTCAAGTACTAATGAATTAACTGGCTAACTAACTCAATCACTAATATCACAACAGAACACAACTGATCATATTATGGTAGCTGAGATTACTAAAGTTCCAAAACAGTTTTTTTTATGTACTTATTAGCTGCGGTGTAGACTTTTGTTTTCTTTAGTAACTCATGAGATATGTTGGACGAGTTTAAACGTGTATTATGTCAATTCAGAGGTGCTTATGCTGCAATACTTTGGATTCTTACTTGATGTGCAGAAGCTGGATGTCAAGAATCTCGAGTGCTTCTAAAAGCACCTTCAAATGACAAAGAAAAGAAGAAACTGCAAGGTGCTCTAACCGGAAAAACTGGATATCAGATATTCCTCAAGCAGGAATGTGCTCGATTAAAAGCTCTAGATCCGGACATAGATGGCAAAAAAGTCCTATGCATGGCTGTTGATGCTTGGAAGAACCCGAAAATCATCAAATAAATGCCATAAACAAATAGATGACATCAACAACAATGCAACCATATTTTGCTATAGCAACCAACCAAACCAAAGAACAAAACATATTAAATGCCTCTAATCAATGGATGAGTTGATGGTTCACCATTGATGTATTAAGAATACTAAGAATATTTTATTAATAGGATTTAGTATTGAACCTCTAACATATGGCATCTTAGAGTATTTGCATCTGCTCAAATCAATATGGAGTATTCCTGACTAAACTCTTATTGATAAGTTACTTTCGTGAGTGTATTCTTAAATGGCTAGATGAAGAAACAAACTAACTGAAATTCCTAATGGCTGTACAAAAGCACATACAAATCAAACTAATAAAAAATAGCCTAAACTCACATTGTGAACGAAGGAAATAATTTTCAAAGTTTCCGTATCATCCTTCCTGCATACCTGCATCAATATATAGACAAATGGAAAAAAAAAAAAAAAGAATTAGTATCTGCAATCTTCATACAGTTACATCACCTTTTATACATAAATTTTCCCATAGCACAGCTTTGGAAAATAATTATATAATAGAATACACACTCGGAAAGTGAGAGCCAGGTTCATCTCCATTACTGGTGGTAAAGTTCGTAGGATACTGAACTGAAATTAAACCTTCGTCTGATGCAACCACGGACTCAGGGGAAGCTGTTAACCCAACAGACGTACTACTCGCAGATTTGATTCCTGAAAGCAAAGTCTTAGCTAAATCAGTATTTCATTAAGAAAAAACCTTGAAAAGAGATGCATCTAAAACTTTAGAGTTTGACAAAATCAGTATTCCACAAAATGGTACTTGGCATGACAAAATCAGAACATTTAGGACTGAGCTAACAATATCCTACATGACAATATACTATATACCCAAAGACACACTCATAATATGGAAGCTAGACTTAATAAAAAGACAATATATATTGAGATGCTAACAAATCATCTGTCAACTGATGCAGAATTTGTTTCACAGATTAAATAATTTCAGAGGAGTTGTACATTCAAGCACTTCCATAGCAGGCCCTGATTCCACATTCATATTGAGGTTGTTGTTAAGCCAAAGTTACTTACCTCATTTTCAATGTAAAATGAACGTGACAATTGCTACTGCAATGATCTTTGATGTATTGAAAAGATGGTTGCTATAGCTTATGTTGACTTTACATTAACAAAGGATTCACTTTGCCTTTACTTACCTTTGCTTGTGTAAGAAGTAAAATTCCATTAGTGAAAACATTGTCAACGGCCAAGAACATTCAACATCAGAATACCATTGTCAACTACAGACTACTAAGGCCACTCCAAATCTACTATTAAGTTTATTCTTCAATCAAACATATGCCCAAAAATAATACACACTAATGACCAAAAATAACACACTCATGACTCATAAATCAACTCACTGATGTGATTTTTAAGAAAAGCATAAATTATTTTGTGTTTGATTGGGCTAATAAAATTCATCTATTGAAAATAATTTTCAACATAAGCTACTGAAAACAACCTTCTATTTTAATCAATTCTTAGAATCTCATTTATTTAAAAAACTGTCACGATGAAATGATTAAATTTCTTTCCACAAACAATCCACATGCATGCATGAAAAACTGCCACAAACAAAAACCCGGTAACATGAAGCACAAACAAAAACAAAACACCAGGCCAAAACAAATACAGACAACAACAAATCAAAACCTCAGAATCAAAACCTTCAAATAATAAGAACATGCAACCCAAATCAATTAAAAAGGAAGACATGTGTCAACAAAAGAAAGCCACTATTTAGGAAATGTCAAAAATGCCCCTAAATCAGGGGCAAAATTGGAAAAAAGACTGGAAGATGTATCAATGAGAGTATAAGCATACTACAACTCTTATACATAGCAATCAACGACTTAAAGGATGTTCCAAGTATATCACTAAGAGTTTAAACCTGAATTTGATATTTAAGATATGATATTCTAATATTTTTTTTTTTTACAAAAACAAAACGATATTCATTCATTCAAATCGATAGAATATATCAGATGCAAACATCGCTAAAAACGTAAATGGTGAATCTGCGAACAAACTCACATCATCACCCAAGTTAATAGCATACAACGGCAAAATGCCTATAAATAATATGATAAAACTTAAGTCACCGAAATACCATCCTTCCGGATCTGCAACGTTGATGTCCAAATCATTGGTTGAATTTGTAATTGACTGATGTAGATCTTTCAATAGGAACTGAACAAACACCGCGACAAGACGCGAAATCAAACGCCGCACAAGACGACGAACAACACAACGCCGCACTTAGATGACGAAATCACAAAAAACACAAAAGGAAAAAATTGATAGATGTGAAAACCACTTATTTAGATTGAAAGAAAAAGGGAAAAGGATGCAGAGGGGTGATTCTAGGTCAAAAAATGACCTAAAACCACCCCTCCTCAGTGAACGAAGGAGAAAGAAAGTTTAGAGAGAAGTTGGAGTTTCTCTCACTAGAAAACTAGGGCCGGCTAGATGTTATTTTTTATGTGTTTTTAAGAGTTTCTTATAGATCAATTTTTTGGGTTGGACTCTCATCATTAATTTAAGGATTAAAAATTCATACTTTAATTGAGATTTGAGCTACTGAATTATCCGCCGAGATAACCTAGCAATTAGTTAGATTAAGGCAATGATATATGAGTGAAGACGTTCAAATAAGATTACCGTAAATATAGTAAAAGTTGCTATAAACTCTGACTTTTAATCATGTAACACTATTATCAGGGTTATCTCTGACAATTCGGAGGCTCTGTTGTAACCTTGACAAGTTTCAATGTCAACTTTTAATCATTTAACACTATTATCAAGGTCGTCTTCGACAATTCAAAGACCCTGATATAATATTGTCAAATTTCCTTTAAAAAGAATTGAAGAAAAAAAATCTGACACAAGGGTTGCTCGACCGTGACTGTGATGAGTAGTGATATATGTACAACCATTTGTGACAACTATAATGACAACTTTCATTTTCTCTCTTCTCAATTGGTCCAAAACAATAGAGAGAAAAAAAGGAAGAGAGAGTAAGAATATAATGTGAGTATGAGAGAAAGTTGTCAAAAAGTTGTCATAAAGTGGGTGTACAAATATCATTTCTCTTTTAATATATAGGAACACCGATTCAAATTATTTACACCCTCATCCACCACACAAGACGATTTTTATTTTTTTTGCTACCATGCAAAACAATTAAACAACATAAAAGATATACACAAAAACAAACTTCCACAACATATAGACGAATAGTGAGGATTTATTGTTGTAAAATTAGTTAAAAAATATATTTTACTATCACAAAAGAGATTATTAGGCTGAGTCACAGACTAGGTCGCTTTCTTTGAGACGTTTCGTGGCACTGCTCAAAGTTGTGCAAGCAAAATATCAACCACGACGCTCCCATGATAGAACAACACAACTACAATTGTATCAGAGTCCTATTGCACTATATGATCTGCTCTAGAAATACATCTTTAAATATGGTGCTAAGACCACTCCAATATGGTATTGATATCACTCTGTTATGGCACTAAGACCACTCTAATATGGTGTTTCCACCACTCTAACCTTTAATTTCTCCAAGGGCATAAAAACATAAAAAAAAAAGAGTATATTATTAAGACCATTCTTATTTCTAAAGGGACGATATATATATATATCGAAAGGGACTATGATCTTAATGATACTCTTATTTTCAAATGGGAAAAATTTACCGAAGGGACTATGTTTTTAAGATCATTATTAATTTTGAAGGGACGTTATAAACCATGGGACTATGGCATTAAGAACACTCTTTACATCCGAAGGGACATAAAAAGAGGGAGAAGAAAAGAATAGTTCGTCGACACAAGCTAAATGGGAGAGAAGGGAGAAAAATTCTTTGACAACTCAAGAGAACTTTTGGTGTGAGTACACGTGAGGAATGAGAGCTCTATTTATAGGTGAGAGGTCAAATATGAGTTTTAGATCTAACGACTAAGATCATTTGACAGTTACAAAATTAATGGTTTGACCTCACCTCATAAATGAGCAATAATTGAGAAAGTTAACATGAGAATTTTTTTAATTCACACTCTAACACTCCATGAGTTCCAAAAAAATTTCTTTTCCAGCCACCTATGATGGCATGCTTTTCTAATCACCTCATCTCAGTTGAACCAAACCGACCCTAAAATTTTAGTAGCCAAAACTTCATTTTAATTGGAAAACCTTCACCTCTAGTTATACTCCCAATCTTCGTCCTTGACTTTTGCCACTTGTTTCAAACCAGTCTCCAATGTATCGTAATTCCAAAAATCGTCTTAGACATTGCACAATATAAATTAAGTTGGTCCTTATGTTACTTATGATTAATTAAACGTTGTTGAGTTGACACATTATCTCACATCTAATCAAATGTTCGGGGTCATTATATTATGTTTTTATGAAGAGCTTAGGGAATAAGACATGCATTCATTGTGCTTTTGAGTTTTCCTCCTTCTATGTAAAGCTGTAAAAAATGGATCGAGTTGATGGACTGACCCATTAACCCATATTTTTGAATGGGTTGGGCCTTAAAAAGCTATTTCAAATGAAAGACTGTTATTGTTTCACCCTAACCTTTTCTCGCGCACCCTATTTATTTTTATTTTTTTATGAAAATGTCCATGAGATTTTTAGATTCTATAATCCGAATTGAATTTTCCCCTTATTTTGGGGTGTGGAAAAATGAGTATTTCACCAATTCATATTCTATATTCCGAACACCCTTTCAAAATAGGGCGCGTCCCTTGCTTTTTCGGATTATAGAATCCGAATACCCCCTAAACACCCTTAATTAGGGAAAAACTGTTCAAATTAAATAATCTAAACTATATCAGCACAAATTTTGAGTTTATTTGTAAAATGGATAACCAATTTAAGTACAACATTATTCTTCCAAACTTCCATACTTTTGTTTTAGGTCGTTGTTAGTTGTTTCCAGTCGAATTATCCGATTTTCGGGCTACTTAATCATATTGCTCCAAAACTTTCATAGAAAATCAGAAAAAAAAAATCAAGGATCAAGACTCCCATAGAAGAGACTTAGGGACTTCCTACAAAACTTTGCCCCTCAAAATTCAAAATTTCATCATTTAGACCCATTTTTCATTTTTCATGTTCTCAGAAAAATCCGAAAAAATTTGAATTAGTTTTATTTTACATGTTTTATCATTTTTTTACTTAGTTTTTTTTGTTGTTTTTAAAAAGTAAAATTTTCAACTGCTAAAATGGGTGAGATACTAATTGTTGCTTATATAAGGCGCGTTAGAAGGTAATAAGGTGATAAAAATAATAGTCTAAAGTTTATAGCCATGCAAGACCTCACTAGGGAACAACCTTATGGTATGCTAACTTCTATGATAGCAAGTTTGTATAATAATGCGTCCACGTTTGCAGACCATGCAAATCCATTCACATCATATAATACGCATAGCTCTTCAAGTTCTTGTATTTTTGGTCGAAATGCTCCTCCGGCCTTAACCAGAGAATCCATGATTTCTCTGAGACAACAAATGGATGAGAGTAATCATGAGATGGTTAGCACAACAAATTGGTATAGTTTTTAATCCTTTGATTCAAAGCACAAACCACAGTTACCAAGCCTTAGCCACCCAAATGGAGAGAATAGCATATTTCTTTACCCCTCCACAATCTGCTCATCAACAAATTCCTCGAATCCAAAATATCCCTAAAATCCAAAATCCCCAACCTTTACAAATTGTCGAACTTGTGGTTCAGAGACAACAACTTGGGCCTCAACCCCAACTTGTCGAACTAGTAGTCCAGGCACAACCAGAAGTGGTTTTGGTAAATAGGGATTATGATGTAGATAAAGTTGTTAGGAATGTCCAACAACAAAACTTGGGGGCACATAATAACATATCCAATTTGGTTGAAACCATTATGGCTCAAAATGGCCTAAATATAGGGTTACATAGGCCAAACTTTGTTTCTCCTTTGTCAGAGTATGTTTTACAAACTAAGCTTCCCAGGGATGGAAAATCACTAAGTTGACAAAGTTTGCTAGTGATACTAGTGAGTCTACTGTCGAACATATTGCACGTTATCTAACTGAGGCATGAAACATAGCAAATAATGAGAATTTGAGATTAAAATTCTTTAATAAAGAATGTCTTCGCTTGGTTCACTACCCTTCCACCACTTCCAATTCAACATTGGAATCATTTGGAAAGGGTATTCCATGAACAATTATACATGGGCCAAACTAAGATAAGTTTGAAAGAATTGGCTAGTGTTAGAAAGAAAAAACCTGAATCCATTGATGATTATTTGAACAGATTGTTGAAGGCTAGGTGTTTTACACAAGTCCCTGAGCATAAGTTAGTCGAAATGGCTGCTAGAGGCCTGGACTATTCCATTAGGAAGAAATTAGACACTCAACACTTAAGGGATATGGCCCAACTGACTGATAGAGTTCGACAGGTCGAAAGACTGAAGGTTGAAAAAGCCATAACTCATAAATATTATAAAAGAGAAAAGGTCGCTTACGTTGAAACCAATGATGTTGGAACAAAATATGTTTAACATTTCCACCTTAAGTTTTGATGATAACAAGGTATTAAAAAGTCAATTGGATATACTAATATTTGTTCAAGTGTGCAGGACCATAGGCTAAAATTTATAAGTCTTTAAAACAAAGTATTGGTTCTGAAAGAACAAAAAAGAGAAATGGAATTTGCAAAGGAATATTATGTTGCAAGTCAGAGTCTGAAGACCGTCCGAGTCTGAAGACCATTAGAGTCTGAAGATTCATCAGAAGCTGACTGCCAGAGTCTGAAGTTCATCAGAGTCTGAAGTCAAGAAACTAGAAGTTAGTTAAAGTTGGTTATTTGAAGACACAAGATTGCAGAAGGAATAGAAACCTGGAGCAATGACTATTTCAGAGGAATTAGAAAGCATTGGATGTTTATCCACTGAACAGCACAGAAAAAGGACATAGTACAATTGTACAACCACTACTCCACTCTCATGTCTGCAATAGTACAAGCTACAACTGTGTCTACGCTGGTTATTTCTCTAAACAAGGAATGAATTTCAAATTATTCTCTCCTAGGACAATAACCAAATCAAGCAACAGATCATTGATAATGATCAAGCTTCAACAACGACTCTTTTGATGTGCTGGCAATCTTTAACGTATCTTTCTCACCTCTATATAAAGGAGTGAAGACTTGAAGATTGTAAGTGACTTAACAATGTTTTTACAGTGTCAAAACTTTGCTGAAATTATTGCACATCAAAGTTCACTGAATCCCTGTTTGCTGAAAAAATGAAAGTGGTTTATCTTATGGCTGAGGAGGAGTTGACTGACTTTCTCAATCGTTGCAGACTAAAAACTATTTAAACCTATGGTATATTTATAGGAATTAAAAACTTATTTAACCATGTTTCAACTCAACTGTCTCTAAGATCGATTTTCACTATGAATTTTTGGATCATGCCAAGATACCAGAGCATTAGAGTTCACACATCGATAAGAAAAAGACAGGCCAATTGATACGAGCATATGATATAGGATTTACAAGATCTAGACTCTGCTAGGTAATTTTTTTTCTTTCTTAAAAATAGACTAAGTGAATACTTTTAAAAAATTATATTTAGTTACAATTTACAAAGATCGGGCTATTGTAAAATATATTTTAAATAGGATATATCATATAATTTGTGAAAAAAAATCATATAAAAACAGATATTTTTTAAAACTATTGACACATAACTTGTTAGAACACACATTAGCTAGTAGGGAAAAAAACACATAAAATCCTAGATATAATTGTCTCTATACATACTCTATGTAAAACTATATTCACAACTTCAAATGCATCATAAAACTTGACCAAGATATGGCCTTCAACAGTTTTAGAAGATGGCAGAGAAAGCGAATACATCAGGATTTAGAGTTCAGACAAGAAGTGTACTGATGCAATGGCTGCAGCATTAATACATATTTTCATTTGAAGTAATTTATGAAAGAATGCAACTCTTTGTTAAAAAATTTCCCTTCATTAAGTGGTTTGGAATGCTCTATGAATAGAACAACTATACACGCAAAAGGATAACAAAATTCACCTATTTGTGCGTCAAAGTTTTGTTAAAAAATCAAAACTTTAGTTCTTCTCTTCTCTTATGCACAAATTAAAAATAGAGAGCTATTACTCTGTGGAAGTGTAATTCATATCAAGAAACTTCAAAGTTGTTCCGAAGAGGGGATTTATGAGTACCCTTTGCATCTAATTTGATTAGAGAAACTTCAAAGTTCTCAATTTGGTTTTTCTAAGGAAGTATCTTATAAGTTATAACATATTCGTTCTAATTCACAAACTGAATATCTCATCACATTCACATTCATATTCATATTCTTGTAGATCTCCAATCAAAGATAGATAACTAAATACTAATCCTAACAAAAGAAGTATATGCAGTAATATGACAATGTATCTTCCAAATAATAATAGAATGATAATGGAAGTAATCAACACAACATCACCAAATAATTCCATGAATCAGTCTTAATCTATTGAACATTAGAGAATATAAAATAAATTTACCTGTTTTATATATTTCATTTAATACTTCATTTAAAAAATTGTTTTCAAAGCATACAAAGATAGAGAGGAAAAAACTTTCATTAGTAATACACAGACAACATAGTGCATACACATCACAAGCAGAGTGTATATATAAGTTCAAAATATTATTTTTTTTCAATAGATCAGCATTAGTATAAACATAATGCATACATATCACAAGGAGAGTGTATTTAAGTTCAAAACATTTTAATTAGATCAGCATTAGTATAAACAAGTTAAGAGGTAAGTAAAGCTAAAAAATAAAACTAAAATAGAGCATGCATAGATCAACAGAAGTTTCTGAAATATGAGATATATTTCTACAAACATTTAACACAAGGAAGACTTCGTCCATACAACAGAACTAAAAATCAATCTAAAATGTCATACAAAGATAGTAAGCATTGAAATAAAACTGGTGAATCCAAACAAGTACAGCATCCTATTGATTAATAAAGCATTAAATCTTAGTAACTAGACTCATAAACCTCCCGGTTGAAAACTTTAAGCTTTGACTCCAAAAGCAATTAACTGTTAATTCCTCCAATCGGACCAAGGTTTTTCTTGTAAGGTACGATTTGACAAATATGACTTTCTCCTTTAAAATCGATCTCCTCAGTCACCTCGGTTGTTAAATCAAAACAAGCTATTTTTCTATTCTCTTTACTTAAGAATATATTTCCTTTCTTCCCTACTGTGATAACATCATTAACATAAGATAAAGGTCCAATATCGAAGAGTCTAGTCCATGATTCCTTGACACCAATTTCACCCAAAATTGATATGGTGTAAGACTCGGTAGCATAATAATGTGTGATCGTCGCTATGAACCCATTTAACACCACCAATCTAAAAGAAGAACGTTGATGCCAATCTATTGGTGTAGTGAAAAACACATCATTGGTCAAGTTAAATGACACAACAAAAGTTGTTCCATTATCTGAAATCCCCAACCAATGGCACACCCCATTCAAGTACACTTCATAGCCTAAACAACGAAAGTGAGGAATTGGTATATCAACAATAATTTTTCTCCAAGAGTTACTTCTTAGGCTATATATCTCCCAGAATGAGTTAGGTAACATAGGAAAATCTTCTTTCGGAGGATAACTAGTAGGTATATACCGATAACCAACATGCCGAATAAGCTTGTAGTCATCTTTGACATGGTCATATCCAAATCCACGAAGACAAAGGGTACCATAAACATGAATATTAGATAGACACTCTACAAGACCAGGAGGGATTACCTTAACTTCCCGAGTAACAGGGTTCCAAAGTGCTACCTCGCTATGATCGTAATTGCTATAAACACAAACAATGCCATTAATAGCGGAACAAAAAATACGAGGACGAAAAGGCCCACTAAGTTGATCCTCAAATGGTAGCAGCGGATACAGGTTTACCACATTCTGAAACCTCTCGCCAGAAACCAAATAAAACAAACTCCCAAATCCGTACGAGACGAAGAGGAAACACACATCATCATCATCATCATAATGAGATTTGGAAACAAGATTGTGGCGGAACAAGTTGAAGAAATTAGGGTTTTGAAATAAAAGAGACCATGATTTGGAAACACAAGTAAATCGCTTGAGAGATTTAATAGGGAGTTTAGAGAGAACAGATAAAGCAATGTCATCGTGGATATAGCTACAACTAACCTTCTTCTTCTCAGACGTTGGAGTCATGGAAAGAGTTCTTGATGGTACGATGAATGAAAGAATGCTCCGTGCAAAACAAGGCAATCCTAAACAGAACAATAATAAAGAGATGCAAACAATTGAAAGTATCGATTAAGATTTTGTAAAGTGTGGTCGTGCAATCAATTGAGTTCGGTCGGAGTGAGTATGAAAAACACAACAGAACAATACTAAAAACATGCAAAACAAAGTACTGTTTGTTTATTTATCCTTGTTTGTGGGACGCGTAAAGTTAATTGCGGGCTAAGAAAATCATATTCTCTCCCGACGTTTAGTTTGGCTTGAGTTTTTCTCTTCCGATAAATGTTCAAATTTTAATATAAATAACACAGGTAACAAATAGATAAGAATAAATTTAAACATTAAAAATATAACAAACACAATATATATATATATATATATAGGTCTGAAATTTTTTTCCTTTATCATTTAAAAAGTTTAATAAATCAAATGATTATATTTATACTTACTTTTTCATAATCTCAATTATACCCTTAAACAACTTTTCTATAATAAAGATTGTTGTTGGCCATTAAAAAATTGAATTTAGATTATATTTTTTTATTATATCGTTCGTGTTATTCAAATAGATAATCATGATTAGTTTGATTTGTTATACTTCTTCAAAAAAATATATATGTCTGAAATTTTTTTCCTTTATCATTTAATAAGTTCAACAAATTAAATGATTATATTTATACTTACTTTTTCATAATCTCAATTATACCCTTAAACAACTTTTTCTATAATAAAGATTGTTGTTGGTGCCATTAAAAAAATGAATTTAGATTTTTTTTTTGTTATATTGTTCGTGATATTGAAATAAATAATCATGATTAGTTTGATTTATTATACTTCTTCAAAAAAAAATATATATGTTTGAATTTTTTCCTTTATCATTTAAAAAGTTTAACAAATTAAATGATTATATTTATACTTACTTTTTCATAATCACAATTATACCCTTAAATAACTTTTTATATAATAAAGATTGTTGTTAATGTCATTAAAAAAAGGAATTTAGATTTTTTTTTTGTTATATTGTTTGTGATATTGAAATAGATTATAACTTAATTTTTATAAAAGCAACAAATATTTTTATTTTTAGTTTTAATCAAAATCAAAATTTCATAAAAAAAACACCGTTAATAATTTTCAAACGTTAGCAGTAAAAGCAAGACGCGTAAGCGGATTGACTCATCAAGTTCCCGTTGAAATAGGATCCACACAAGGAAAAGCACTTGCCATTCGTTGGTTATTAGGCGCATCCCGAAAACGTCCAGGTCGAAATATGGCTTTGAAATTAAGTTCCAAATTAGTAGATGCTGCCAAAGGGAGTGGCGATGCCATACGCAAAAAGGAAGAGACTCATAGAATGGCAGAGGCAAATAGAGCTTTTGCACATTTTCGTTAATCCATGAGCAGGATCTATATACTTTTTTTCGTTTCTACCCATGTAGTTTTTTGTGAATACATACAATTTTTGTTCTTATCTTAAATTTTGAACCTTTAATTCTTCGTTCTTTCTTTTTCTTTATTTCCATTTTTGAGTTATTCAATTCA
>Ga0228711_1004603_pt1 | contig 21161 bp, 19 predicted proteins | sample MedpolnodulmetaG_2_FD_177996 | JGI IMG/M metagenome (GOLD analysis project Ga0228711, IMG submission 177996) | Root nodule microbial communities from Medicago polymorpha collected in Santa Monica, California, United States - brown nodules | ecosystem: Host-associated > Plants > Roots > Nodule... | reverse complement strand
TTCACTATTTATTTATTATTTATTATATATTTCATTTAACATTAAATATTATATGAATTACCTTGTTCCAAAAAAATATTATATGAATTACAAGCGAGCTCATAAAGAAAAGTGAACAACAGAACATTGAAAACTATAGTACCATGTAGTGACTAGTATGCCGTGAGCATGGTTGCTGTAAGCCATAAAACATGGGAAAATGGGTGGTTTTTTTTATTTAAAAATAATAAAATTAAATTAAGAAGGTTAAAATTGGAAGAAATTATAAGAAGCTATAAGCTATAAGCTTAAAAGCTACTTGAAATAGCTTTTCAAAAAAAGCTATAAGCTCACGAAAAAAGCTTGTTACCAAACACGTCAAATTTTGATCCAACAAACTTATAAGCTAATTCAACAAGCTATAAGCTAGCTTTTTGTTGTTACCAAACACAGCCTAAAGAAACTAAAGAAACATTACATCTACACTAAACGAAAAGTGGTTTAATTCAACACTAAATTTATCAACTACAGTTCTCCACTCCCAAAACTTAATTACATAAGATAAATGCTAAATGAGAAGAATGAAATAGAATGTTATTACAGAGAACAACCAGGTTTATGTTTCAGAAAAGTTTTATAAAATTAAGTGCATGTTTGGATTGACAGTGCCGTCATGATTTTGGAAAATTCATCACAATTCCAGACATACATTAAACTGTTTAGGATATAAGAGAAGCACGCACATATATATATATCAAGAATAAAAGATTACCTGCAAGAGTCGCCGAACATAGTTACCCTCCATGACTCGAGCAAAGGAAGAAGCATGTGAATAATAGTTTCCTTCAAATTCATCATAGTTATCAGGGTGCGCATCAAGATGAAGAACATCAACCGGTCCTCCAAGCTTCTCAGAGATGGCTCTAATAACGGGAAATGATATCGAGTGATCACCGCCCAAAACTAAGGGTCTTAACGGATCCTGAAAGAATGTGGACAACATGAGGATCAAGCAAATTCAAACAGAAAGTTATGCAAAACATCATATTTCACATGATAGTATAATCAATGCTAAGAAAAAATATATCGAGCATGATGAAGGTGTATATGTTTATAGGGACCAAATCTTTGACAGTGTTCTCATCAGAAGCTCATAAATTGAAAAAAAAATACCTCTTCCATCACTAACTTGACAGATTCACCAATGACATTCATCAATCTATGATCATCTACACCACAATCTCGAATTTCTTGAATAGGGACATCACCAACATCAGTTAGCACTCGTGCGTCCTGTAAATCCTTACCTGAAAAATCAAAATAATTACAGGACTGAATATCGATACAAGAAGCGTGACGGCACAAAACTGAGTTTTCAAGTGAGCTATATCCCATTCAATAAGTTGCTCGTGTGACAACTTTAGCTTCATAGACAGTGACTAGAATCAGTGTTGTTCAAAAGCAACACTACATGGTAGCAAAATTTGAACAAATTGATATTGTTCTGTGATACACTATTTTGAACCAAATATTGTCAAATAGCGGCAACAACGGCGCTATGGCACTATTGTGTGTGGAATTTGAACAAACTGCTATTTCCTACGATCCGCAATTGACAACACTGAGTAGAACACAGGTGAACAGGCATTGTTACAGCAATCCATGTTATCCTCAGAAAATACAACCACAAGAGGACATAAAACATGTCTATGGTAACTAAAATCCTAACAACGCGGGTCCAATAATATCAACATTTGTATTCTTGATTCCTTCTACTACCTAGATTTCATACAAAGAATAAATTACAATTTGCAGATGTGTTCACAAAGCATAATTTAGATTCGCCTACACAAAAAATCATTTTTAAGACTGCTACGATCCTAAGGAAATTCATGATTATACCTTCTTCAGTTGTCGAGTTTGTACTACCACACCAAATGGCCTCCCTAATGCGAGGAGGCGCAAATGCAGGCCCTTGAAGGAACGATGAATTATGACCCAAAGGAACTCCAAGAAGCGATGAAGTTGCAACAGCACCTCCCAAAGCACGCACAAGTTCTCCCTGCAGAGAAGCAATTTCTACATTCATATTTCTTTCATACAACGCTTATAACCAAAATCATCCAAATGAAATATGAAATTATGGGTCAAAGGACATAACAGCAATGAAACACAGATTCAAACAGGCAAAACATAGCCAAATAATGACTTGCCTTAAGCTTTGCTCTTTCTCTAATCAGGGTAAGTGAAGCATCAATTACACGATTTTGGCCATTTTCTAGCAAAGCAGATGATACATTTGCTGAATTCAATCTCTGCATGTAATGGATGCCCCTACGTGCTATCGTCGACATTTCTGTAACGAAATAACAAAACAATTAGAATATATAAGCCAAAGAATTTCTACCAATTCAACTCATATCACTGACCAATAAATTTCACATTTGAAGTGAACACAAATTTACAACGATTTTACACTGAAGAGTTTATGAGTGTGGTCGATTGCAGATGGCAGACCACGGCGAATGGGCAAAAGTCCATCCTTTTAAGCCACCACAAAACGCCATGGCACCCAGTGTTATCAAATAGAGGCTATAGCTCTATAACTTAGCAGAATTTAAACAAATCGTTATTGTTCTACAATACATTCTTTAATACAAAGTATTGTTTAATAGCAGCTATAGCACTGTAGCGTAGCAGAATTCAAACAAACCACCATATTCCACGATCTGTGACTGACAACAATAATGACGCCACCATCCTTCAAAAACAGGTCATGGCAGTGTCAAAAAATTTGCCCCTGCAATACACTATAACACTGCTATGGCCACTATTTGACAACACCGGAATTTATCAGTCTCGATGACATTGTCACTACACACGACATAGATCTAATCTAATCTAGGACACTATAATTTGGCTAATTTATACCTAATATTAAAAAAAAAGTAAAATTTAAAAAATAAGTGAAAGAAAAAACCCAAGAAAATGGGTTTCTTCAATCTCAATGTTAAAAAACCAAAAATCCAAAATTCTAATCTAGCCATCAACCATCAAACAAATAATGAAAAAAAAAAAATCATTATTTGCACTGTTTCATCCTTTTTAATCAGAAAAAAATAAAAAATAAAATACTAATCACAAAACATTGATTTCATATTTTACATAAGAAATAAAAAACATAGATTGATCTAATGATCTTGCAACTTCATATAGCTAAGCAATGAAAATGATATACCTTAAACTACTATAACAAAAAATATCAATCATAAAAAAGCATAGAGATTTATCAATTTGATTTTTTCATTTTTGGATAAAAAGACAGAAAAAACAGACAAAATGATGAAACACCCATGATTTAGGATTGTGTAAAGAATCAAACTTTAACACTTATGGTGACAGATTCATGTTTCATGTTATCATCATGCAAATAAAGAACAACCAATTGAGGTATGGAAAAAATGGGTACCTGTGAAAAGTTGGCAGAGAACAGAGGAAACTCGTTATGGAGAGAGAGAGAAGTGGCGCTAATGTGTCTTTTTTCCACGTATATCCAATGTATCTTCATCTAATATTCTATCTTATGTTTCATGATGGAGTGATAAGATAAAATTAGAATTCTCTGCGAATATAGCTCAGTTGATGGGATAATACATCGTATATATAATGGTTGAGTTCAAATTCCGGATTTCTCACTCACTCATCTTATGCATTGTTATAGTTTTAAAGCGAGATAAAGTTTTTATTTTTAGTTTACCAATATTGATATTTGTCGGTTGCGCTAGATGTTAGGAAGGACAATAATTAGTCATTTGCAATGGTTTTAACTTTTAAGGCAAAAATTATTTGATCCAAAAATAAAATCATACGTGGTTTGATTAGGATGAATTGTTTAAATAATTCTAGTTTGATTTGATCCAATTTGTTATCGTTTAATTTAGATTAGTTTTTGGATATCCAAATTACAATTGTGAATTTTTTTGAAAGAGTTGTGAAAAATATTTATTAATTTTAATATTGTGAATACATGATAAATTCATAGGCTTAATGTAAAATATAACATATAATATACTAAAAACTAGAATTAGGAATAACAATGATCGATTGTGTTTCTTGTAAGAAAAAAAATTGGATTGTGTTTGATGTAACACCTCAAACCCCACATATATTGCATAAGTACAAAAAAAAGGTATAAATCATTATAAAAAAAGTATAAAAAAAATTGCATGCAGTTTTGTTAAGTTTTGAAAAATAAATCTGAAATCCAATATGTTTTCGTAGTTTTCAATTTTTTGGAATCAATTTGCATGCAATTTTGATTTTAATCGGTTTGGATGTAAACACGTCCGGTATTAACAAATTTATGGTGCTACCGTAATTATTAAAAAATTTACTTTTGTCTTTTTTTAATATTTGTCCCATAAATTACCTAAAACATGTTTATCAAAATCATATCATACGAAGATAATGATAATTAAAAGGAGCAACCTCGTGAAAAGCAAATGATAGTGACAGCAGTGGTACACGGAACAAGATCAACATCTAAAAGATTCATTTAACAAACCTCAAACTCCAAATACCAGGAATTCACGCCACTTGCCCAAATAGGCAAACATTCTATAGATTTAGATTTCACATATATATATATATATATATATATATATTAAGAATGGATGTACAATTATTTTTAAAAAAAATTTGTGATATTTTTTTTAATTGGCTAAAAACAACATAGAGAAAAAGAAGCCATGGGAAAATAAAAATATAATTCGAAGTGTGACATAGAAGGCGAGGGAGAGAATAGGGACCGTGGTCGAAAGCAAGTCTTGTTTTGTTATAACCTTAAGCGTTCACAAATAAAAAATTAAAAGAGAAAAAAAATTAAAAGTTGAAAAATAATGTGATTAAATTATTTTTATATTAAATATGTTTCATTTGTGTATGTTCAAATATTTTTTTATTTGAGGTTGTGATCAAGTAAGATTTGCTAGTATCCTAAAACTCAAAGAAAGATGAGAAATATTAGTGGGTGAAATGCCCAAATAGTCATTAATGTAGGTTTATACCTAATAATGTGTATATTCCTCAATAAATATTTTAATAGTAAAGTAAATGGTCACTTTGATCCCTAACTCTGCACCTCGTTGTCACAAAGGTTCCTGACTCAGGATTAAATACAAAGTAGTCTCTAAATGTGCACTTATGTTATCACTTTAGTCTTTGACGTTAAATAATTATGTTAACTGATGACGTGACAAATATTTTATGTTAACAAGGGGTATGAAGTGTCATAGGGACTAAAGTGAAAGTAGAAATTTGTCACTTTTGTCCCTGAACTGAAAATCAATATCCCCGAAAATTAATATCCCTGAACCGAAAATCAATATGCCCAAACTCATCTCAACGAAGTGTTGCTTTTCGTCAAGAACTGGGTCATCTTCCTCGATGAAGTTGTTTTGTGGTTTCGAGAGACTTGTTGTTAGGTCCCTCAACTTACTATCAGTTAGGTCTCTGACAGTAAACACTTATTGTGACTAAGGTCCCTAACAGTAAAAACTTACAAGCACAAAGTAGGCCTACTATGACCCTATTTTATATCAATTTATCAATTATAGCAGTATGAAGAATTGTTTCAGGCTTTCAGGTCTGGTTATGAATCACATTTTTTCAAATTATGTATTTGTATATCTTGAATTCCTTCTTGATTTCTTCTTTTTAATCTCAAAGTTAACTTCAAATCATACCATTTCATTTTTTAAGAAAGATTATTAGCTTCAAGAATACATATTCAACTAAACTTCAATTGATTATTTACAAATATTGTCCTATTATATTTATTTGAGCATGTGCACTTCTGCAGTATGATTGCAGAACAGAAACTTAAGCCACTTGATTTAGTATTTATTTTTATATTAGCTATTATAATAATCACTGATATAACGTCAAACATGTTATGTGAATTGTTAGCTAATATTTAACGTGTGCTGTCACATTTTTAGGAATGCTATGTGTTCATGGAATAGCAATCATTGTCTGTAAGTGTTTACTGTCAGAGACCTTAGTGATAGTAAGTGTTTACTGCCTGTGACCTAACTCATAGTAAGTATGCACAGGCAGGAACCTAACAACAACTCTCCCGCAACTACATAACAACTTCATTCAGGAAGATGACACAATTCTTAACGAAGAGCAACACTTCGTTGGGACGAATTTGGAGATATTGATCTTCGGTTTAGAGATATTGATTTTCGATTTAGGGACGAAAGTGACAATTTTCTTCTTTCATTTTAGTCCCTGTGACACCTCATACCCCTTGTCATCATAAAACTGTTGCCACGTCATCAGTTAACAAAATTATTTAACGCCAGAGACTAAAGTGAGGAACTACTTTGTATTTAATCCTAAGTCAAGAACCTTTGTGACAACGAGGAGCAGAGTTAGAGAAAGTGACCATTTACTCTTAATAGTAAATTATTAAATTGGTCACTGAAAGTGTAAAAATACATCACTCTAATTCCCTGATTTTTAAGAATAAACAACAAAACGTCTTTGAAACTGTAAGAAATTGGTCATATTAATACGAAAAATGATATTTGTATAATTTTTTTTAGACAACTCTCTTCTTATACTCATATTGTATTCTTACTCTCACTTTCTCTCTAATCTCTATTGTTTTTGTCTTAAAAAATTGACAAAAAATAATTTTACAAATATCATTTCTCTATTAATATTTTGGTTAACGACTTTTTTAGCACTAGCGCGGTATAAGCAAGTAGTTGTTGATCACCGTTTTAATTCATTTAGTCAATAGTATAAGCATTTCAACACACAACATTGGTCTTAATTTTTCATATTTATTTAGACATAAAAAAAAATTTCAAAATAAGCTAAAATTCAAGACATAAGTACATATTACATATGCATTGGTTTGACCCTAATTCAAGAAACCAAACACATGTAAATGTAAACACAGTTGCACAATCTAAATTCATGATCATTTTGACATCTTTGCAGCCAATTCTCTCACCAACTTAGCAGCTACTAGAGCAGTCATACCATCATAAGTATCACGTTGTGGATTGTATTCAACCACATCTCCACCAACAATATCACCTTGAAGATTTTGAAGGATGTTGAGAATATCTCGAAATGAAAGCCCTCCTGGTTCATGGTGAGACACTCCTGGAGCAATTGATGGGTCAAGAGAATCCACATCTATTGAAACATATACTCCCTTAACACCTTCTCCTAGTTTCTGCACACCAAAGAAATTTCCCAAGGTTAAGCACCAAATTTCATACATAAATGTTTTTTGGACACAATCAGAAATCAAACACCTCATTTTCATAGGATTTTTGACTTACACATATTTTTTAATCTCTTTTGGATTGTATTTTATACCGTGTCCGACTTTGATGTCAAAATAAGAGTTTTGAATTTTATAGTAGAAAAAACTAATACTTAGTTACTAATCAAATGAATTAAAATTTGACATTTAAGATTAGTTATCCTCATTTCTTCATATAATGATAAAATGTTACCAAAGTCGGTCTAAATATATATTTAAGGAATAATGTAATTATTTTGTTTCAATGGATGTACTTTTAAAATGTATGCCTTTTGCCTAATCATGTACCTTATAGACCAATTCTATGTTGCATAAGTGAGATATACCTTACATCTTGTACAAGCTAGTTTTTACTATTGGTTCAATAAATCTCATCATTAAATTAAATTAAACATGACATGACTTTTTGATATAACGGTGGATCAGAGCTTATTCATATAGTGCAAGATCGTTTTGTTTGTGCATGTTAGACAAAGTCTAAGAGATAATGATGATACTACAACACCATTAACACAACTTATAGTTTAAAGTGTTAAAGACCTCGTGATTAGAGACGAATTTTCCCTTTTCATCTTTAATTTACACAACTTATATTTGGTATCACGGTAGGTATGTCAAAGTCACGGTGATCGATCATGATTTTCCAAAAACTACAATTTGTAACTTCTGCAAAATCACAATAAATCACTGTAATCTTGACATACCTATCGTGTGATATGCCAAGCACAAAAACAGTTTTTTCATAGTAAAAAAGTGAAATTAGAAAATAGTGTAGGATAGAGATGGGGAGATACCAGGTTCTCTAAAATGGGGCGATCTCTTGACAATGTCCTCATTTCATGTGTCTCTACACCGTATTTTTTGACTTGCTCACGAACATCATTTGTTATTGATCTTATACCAACCTGAAATAAATTAATGTAATAATGGCATGAAGAGTATGTTATATAATTTACTATCTTAAGAGAAATTAGTATTACACTATAGTGAAGAACTTGCACAAAGTTTAGCTATTGAAAAAAATTAAAAGAATAAATTTAAAATTACCTGCACGAGTCGGCGAGCATAGCCACCCTCCATGATTCGAGCAAAAGGAGAAGCATGTGAATAATAGTTTCCTTCAAAGTCATGATAGAGATCAGGATGTGCATCAAAATGAAGAATATCAACTGCTCCTCCTAGCTTCTCAGAGACAGCTCTAACAACTGGAAATGATATTGAATGATCACCACCCAAAACTAAGGGACGCAATGGATCCTGAAAGAATGTAGACACAAATTATAATCAACCTTATATGATTATTCATTTGATAGTATGTTTGAGCTAATTAAGAACATATTGTTATTTCCACACATAAATAAAAACCAATAATGAAGTATATAGGGACCATTAATTAATTACTTGATCTTGTCAAAGCTAAAGGCAAAGCCATTATAGAGACCGATCCCACTTTGGCGCCATTGTGGCGCAAAAGTCACGTGCCATTGTCAAGTCAGAGTGGCACACCTTGTTCACTCGCGTCTAGATGGATGAATGTTTCCCTCTTGTTCGGGTAGGTAAATTCGAACTTAAATGTTTTTATAAATAATGGAGGTAAGAAAAGAAGCTCTCGATCCATTTACTTGCTAACTTTGGGTTTAAAATCAACGCTTCTACATTATAATATACATGGACTTCTTTTTCCACCTCAACATGTATCCGAAAGTTATACATAAAAAATAAAAAAAAAAACATTTTTATGGTCTTGGAAGTATTCTTACTTCAAACAAAATCAATATTTTTTTTCCCATTTAAAAGCATAGTTCCGGACATATGTGTTATTTTTTTGAAACAGTGGGGGGAAAAAGAAACTCTAATAAAAAAATACCAACAAGGAACAACTGGTTGATGAGTGAATGTGAGGTCTAATAAAGTTGCCTTAGTTATTTATTTTTTCATTGATTGATGTAAATAACTTAACTCATTCTACCAAAAAATAAAAAAATAACTAAACTCAACTGGTAAAATTGGGGAAAGAAAAAGTTATTAACTAAAATAAGACAAATGACCACTAAAATATGATATCTGCGATGATTTTAACTTCATATTCTGATGTTTTAAGATCAAATTCATACCATTAAACTAGCATAGCACCTCATAGATTATGTGTGAAGCTTAAGAAAACATATTTGTAAGTAAATCACTTTTGTTTTCTTAGAACTGTATCAAACATAAATCATAATACCCTAACAATAATGGAAAAAAAAAACATGATTGAAAAACATAGGAAAGAAAAACTACATAAATTCATGTTGTAGAAAACCAATTAGAATTTTTTTTTTTAGGGAGACAACCAATTAGATTAAAGAATATAAGAATGTTAAAAGCATATGGCAACAAATATTAACAATTACCTCATCCATCACTAACTTGACAGATTCACTAATAACATTGGCTAATCTCTTGTCATCAACCCCACAATCTCGAATTTCTTCGATAGGAACATCACCCACATTTGTTATCACTCGTGGGTCCCGTAAATCCTTACCTGCAAAATACATATAATATAACATCATTTACTTATTTCAATATACGTAAGAAACTAAGCTAGCACGTTTAAATTTTAAATAGATATCAGAATGAATCGAATTAAGACTTTGAGAGAATTATATTCTAAGGTTTTAAGTTAACATCATCAAACCAATTGAAATTGATTAATGTTTATAAAAGTTAATCAATAAAATATCATGCATATACATAATAAGTCTGTTTGATGGAATTAATTTTATATTAACTGAATTGAGAAAACACTTTTAAATTGATAAATTAATAATTAGTTGATTAATTAGTGCATCACACTAAATTAATAGTATAATTTTTGTTGTCAAAGGCTCAAAGCCAGCCAAAGGGTAAGGCCTCCTAGACAAATCACCTCAGGCCTAAAAAATATTAAAAAATTGCATCGTAAAAAACATCATATTCCACCATTGATAAACAATTACCTGATAAAAAGGCCTTGAGTTCTATTAGAGCATCAACAATGGAAACATCCATTTTTGAGTATTTAAATGAGTCACACGTGTACACATCACTTATTTATAATTTTTTAACAGTAGTACCTAATAAGAACTCAATCCCTCCAACCCAGCATCTCACACAAATTTCTTAAATGAGACCCACTAATTAACTATCAATAACTTTATATCACTAGATATCAACTTTTTATTATAAAAAACGTATGGACCCCATATAAGAATGGAGTCTTAAGTGAGACCGCGGATCTTATAAGACTCTGAAAAGATTTCTTCCCAATGAAGGTACCTAATAGGTATCGGGTCTTGAAAGGTTAAGACTCTTCCTTCCATTGGAGATGGTCTTGAGAGCAATATCATACGTTCATTGTAGACTTGCTTGATACTCCCTTCGGTCCTATTTATAAGAAACATATGATTTTTTTTAATTCATTGCATAAATGATGTATTTGGTCTATATTTTAAACAAGATACATACATTACTCATTGAATCTAAAAAGTCAAATTTTTCTTATAAATAGGACCGGAGGAAGTATTAACAACAAAAAAAGATTAACTTGAGCTACACCATATCACTATGAAGAAGAACTCAAGTTCCCACAAATTTCAAGATAATACAAAATCATTAAAAAAATCTATTTTTAATAGTTTACCGTATCAAAATACGGGGTGGACAACCATCAGGTTGTTCATATATCATTTATGTTCTATTAAATTTATAAAATATTATTTACGGCTGATAATTATTGACAACTTATATTGTTCGAATGAAGATTAAATCATTAGCATTATCAATAAACAAAAAAAATATAAAATGAAAATGATTTAATTAGTTTAATATATGATTTCGTGTCTACAATTTAATTAAAATTAAAAAATTACTAAAGTATTATTATGAATTTAAAAAATGGTTAAATTTCCTTTTGGACGTCAATATGTTTGTCCGGTTCATATTTGTTGCATATATTCAAAAATATTATTTATGAAAAAACAAAACAAAATTTAAAATATTTCAATTTTTTTCCTTAAAAAAAAAATTCAATTTTTTAAAGAATATTCATAAAGAAATCAAAATAACGTGTCATTTTTTGTGTATTTTTTCAAAAGAAAGATGTCGCATCCATCCAAAGGTTTGAACCTTGGAAATGCAACTTTTTGTTTAGAAGTTTGTGTCCTTAAACGCTTTTATTGAAGAGTTTGTGTCTCAACGGCTGCTATAGACGAAAAATGCAGTTTTTTCTTTTAGCAATTGTAGAGAGCCCCTTTTATCCTCCTATATTTTTTAACAAATCAATTTTGTTTATATGCATCATTTCATATGGACAAAAAAGTGGAAAATCATGGTTTTTCAAATGCACCGTTTCAAAGATCAAAAGGGAAAGGTTGAGGAAGTGGTAGCTCTCACAATTGAATTAACATTTATGATGCCCTTATGTCCTTCACCAAAAAAATAAAATGGAAGCCCATATTGCTGAAGTGTCGATACATATTTCTTTTATTTTGTCTTGTGTATCCAATTAATGAGAAAAAAAATATTTATACAATTGTTTTTGATAATTTTTAAACAACTCATTCTCTCTTATTTTTATTTTGTTCTTATTCTCTTTTCTTATTTTTTTTCTCTCTCTACTAATTTTAATCAATGAGAAAAGAGACGAAGAATGTTTGAACCTTGAAAATGCCACTTTTTTCTTGAGAGTTTGTGTCCTTAAACACTTTTATTTAGGAGTTTGTGTCTCAACCGATGTGGACGAAAATGCAGTTTTTTCTTTTAGTGATTGAAGCAATCCCCTTTTATCCTCCCAAAACTTTTTAACAAATCGGTTTTGTTTGAATGCACCATTTCATATGGACAAAAAAACCATGGTTGGTTTTTTCAAATGCACTATTTTAAAGATAAAAAAACACGATTTTTTTGCCTGTCTAAGAGTGCAAGGAGACGGAATCAGTTTTCTAAGAAGTGTTGAGGGAGAGGTAGCTCTCAAAATTGAATTAACATTTATTATGCCCTTATTTCCTTCACCAACAAAAAAAGGGGAAGCCCATATGGTGAAATGTTGATACATACTCCTCATTAAAAAAGGAGTACCTTATACTTTGTCTCGTGTATCAAACAAATATCACACATTTTTTTTATAATTAAAATCAAGAATCATTGGCCTACATTTATGATTCTTTTGGATACAAGACAAATTGTTTGTTAAGATGCTTGATGATATACAAGACAAAGGGAAACAGTATTGCTTACCCTCTTCAGTTGTTGAGTTTGTGCTATCACACCAAATTGCTTCCCTAATGCGAGGAGGTGCAAATGCTGACCCTTCATGAAATGATGAATGATGACCTAAAGGAACTCCAAGAAGAGATGAAGTTGCCACAACGCCTCCCAATGAACGCATAAGTTCTCCCTGTATTACAAAGCCAACTACAGAGATTAATCCCACGAAAATAACTGAGATCCACTTAAAAGTTGATATCACTCGACAATGAGAGAGTGGCGGGAGGACTCGATAAATATAATTAACTTATGAAGCACAAACACAGACACAAGATACTAATATGTCGATACCGCTAATAATTTGAGAAAATCACATAATTCAGTGTAATTATACGTGTCCGACACCGAGACACGCCTAATTTGAGGAGTGTCCGTGCTTCATAAATTAACAAATATCAAGTCAAGCAAGATTACAACAAAAAGAAGACGGAAAATATTAGGGCTTGCCTTAAATTTTGCTCTTTCACGAATAAATGTAAGTGCAGCATCTATCACACGATTTTGAGCTTTCTCTAACAAAGCAGGTGACACATTTGCAGAATTTAGTCTCTGCATGTAGTGGAAGCTTCTGCGTGCTATAGTCGACATTATAATATTTCTGTATCAAATTAACAAAGTAAAAAGTTAACATTTTTTTATACTATGTACTAAGAGGCAAAATATATTAATGAAGTTCATGTATGTTTTTTTTTTTGTTGTGAAGAGAGATTTACAAAGGCACAACAAAACCCAGCAACATAACCAACTAACTCAATTGAAGTTAATTTTTTCAAAATTTTATGTAAACTAAAACACAAAATAAAAATGTAGTAAATCATACCAATTTCAATAAGAAAACTGAACAATAGATGTTGGAAACATTAATCTTACCAATTGCTCTGCTTCCACTTTATCAATTGAAAATTTGTGAAATGTGAAACACTATGTTAGACAAAGGTGTGTCGCTTTTTATAATAGGGGGTTGCTTTCATTTCTAACCGGCAGTCTTAAATGAATTTTTTTCCTCCATCCTCAAATTTAAATGACAATGGGGCCCAACAAAATGAGGGTTTCTTTTTAGCCCCTCATATCTCTTTAGACCCCCCAAAATTACGAAACTGGCCTTAATAACACATTCGGTAGCTAACTATCGGACATTCAGTTTTAAAAAATTTCATTTTGTACATCCGGTAGGTAACTACTATATGTTCCTTTTTAAAATTTCAATTTTGTTACTCCGGTAGATAACTACCAAAATACTCATTCTATTTATCAAATTACAGTTTTTTAGCAGTTATCTTCTATTTAGCACTCAACTTGAATATGCTCATAAACCTTGCGATTTTTAGCGTTTTTGTGTGTTTTCGACACAACTAATATAACAAATAGCGCCAGTCGTCATTCAATTGTGACCTATTTAGCACTCAACTTAAATATGCTCATAAACCTTGCGATTTTTTAGCGTTTTTTTGGGTGTATTTTCGACACAAGTAATAGAACAAATAGCGTCAATCTTCATTCAATTGTGATTAATTAGTATGTAAACCTTACTTCTTCCTTTCACATAGTTTTTGCATAAATTTCATGGTTTTTAACATTTAAAGCATCTGGTAGTTATCTACCGGAGCTCTATTTTATTTTATTTTTAAGCTTTATTTACATTTATTTGGTAGATAGACGAAATGACAAAGCCATCATACACTCACACACACAAAGTGGAGGCACCGAGGTTCGAACTCCGATCATGACGTCCGACCAAACAATTTCGGCATTTTTCGCCAGTTGAGCTACGACTTATGGGACAACTTTATTTACATATTACTTAGTTTAAACAATTTCGACTTATGATTTTTATTTTTTTTTAAAAAAATTACACGATTGTAATGATGTTTTAGATTTATTTATAGTATTGTAATGCTCTTTTTTTACACTTTTTTACACGATATTTTTTGTTATGTATATATAGATATGGTTGAACATGTTGTTCCAAAGCCGGATCCTGAAGTATATTATGTTGATGTTGTAGAGTATTTTGTTACGGAAGAGGAAAAAAAGTATGAAGATAGAGATGAGATGATCAACTGGACTCGTTGTCAAGTAATAGAGGCCGGATTTACGCTTATAATAGATAAATCATATAGCGATTCTGGACATAGAAAACCAAAGCTTGTTTTAGCTTATGAAAGAAGTAACGAGTATAAAGGAACAAAGAAGTCTAAACGAGAAGACACAGGTTCAAGAAAATGTTGGTGTTCCTTTAGGTTACGGGGTTATTTTAGTGTAACAAAACTCTGGAGTCTGAATATTGTTTCAGGATTGTATAATCATAAGATGGAGCCAAAGTTAGAAAGTCATATGTTTGTTGGTCGTTTAACTGCAAAAGAGTCAAAGATTGTTGGTGACATGACAAAATATTTGATAAAACTGAAAAATATTTTGTTGGATTTGAAAGGTAGACAGGAAGACAATATGACAGTTGCCAAACAAATTGACAATGCAAGTCACAGATATAAACTGAGTATCAGAGGTTCGAGAATAGAGATGCATATATTTTTTGTACATCTTGAATCTGTGAAAATGTTTAACACATTTTCTATTGTATTGGTGATGGATTCGACTTATAAAACCAATCAATACAAAATGTCGTTGTTTGAGATTGTTGGTTTGACCTTAACTGAGATGACATATAATGTTGGGTTTGCTTTTTTAACTAGTAAGAAAGAGGAAAATTTCACTTGGGCTCTACAAGAGTGTGCTAGTCTGTTGAAGTGTAAAAAACAAATTTCGAAGGTAATTGTTACTGACAAGGAGACCGCGCTAATGAATGTTGTTGCCAAGTTTTTTCCAACATCTTCTGCTTTAGTGTGTGAATTTCATATTTTAAAGAATGTGAGAGCTAAATGCATTTTAGATTGCAGAGTCAAAGATTCCAAAGGAAAACATGTGAATTCCTCGGATTTGGTTAACACCATCATGAATGCTTGGGAAGTTATAGTTAATTCTCCATCTGAGGAGCTATATGCAGATGCAGTGCTACAATTCAAAAAGGTTTGTGAATGATTTCAAAAATATCTGAATTATGTTGAAAGTACAATATTGGAACCTTTGAAGGAAAAAAAAAAGTTAAATTGTGGACCGACCATGTTATGCATTTTGGTTGAACAACAACTAACATGGTTGAATCCGCTCATGTTACATTGAAATGATATTTGCAGGATAGCAAGTGTGGTTTGATAAAAGGACGGAAAGCAATAAATGTTATGTTAACAGTACAATTCGTTGAGATACAAGCCACTTTTGGAAGAAATTCTACTGTTTTGGAACATAAATTTAAAGGCGATAAAATGTACAAGAGTTTGGAGTATAATGTTTCTAGACCTGCAATAAACTACATTTATGAACAAGCATCTCGGGCAAAAGATTGTGATTTAGATAGTAAAAAGTGTGGTTGTGTGATACGATGGATGCATGGGTTACCTTGTACTTGTCTAATTTCTAAGAAATTAAATTTAGGGAAGTATATTCGACTTGATTAAATCAACAACCACTGGAAGAAGCTATGTTTTGAAGTTCATGATGTTTTAAAAGAAAGTAATCGACATGTTTCTATTCAAACTGAGTTGAATGCAATTCAAGCATGTTAAAATTTTATAAGAAACTGTATATTCGACTTTATGACATAACATAAGTGTATTATTTTAAATTATTAAGTCTTAATTTTTTTGTGTTTGTTTGTAGGAAAGATTCAATAAAGTTGATTACAATATGAAGTTAAATATCAAGGAGCAAATGCGTGAAATGGCATTCCCTGACATGACATCATTGACTCGGCTGGTTCAAAAGTTTAAGACAAAAGGTGCGCAAAAGAGCAAGAGGTCTAATTTGAATGACAATTCTACTACTTTGGAGCTATCCTTTTCAAAGCATGTTGACGCACAATTTCCAGATAGCCAAGCAGACAAAACCTTCATTACAAAAAAAAAAAAAAATGGTATGTGTAGTTAACCCCTTTTCGTCCCCGACACCACACAATATATTTCTTATATTGATCAGATGCCTAATTTTATGAAACCTTATATTGAAAAGATTATGATTGGTGATTGTGGATGGTGACAGTTAATGTGGTTATCAAGTTGTAGCTGAAAGTCTTGGTCTTGGTTCTGACAGTTACGAGCTTGTTCGTCTTGCTCTCATTAAGGAATTAATAGGGAAGAAGAATTATTATTTGGGAATATTTGAGGGTGAAGATTGACTAAAATTTCCGACTGACTCAATGTACACTCCAAAGAAAAAGACCGTAATTGTGTCGGAAGAAAAATGGTTGATAGTACCATATATAGGACTCACCATTGCAACATTATACAGTAAGGTTGCCATTGTGCTGAAACATGGAAATAACTTTTCTGAAACATGTTTTCCTCTTCGTGGCCGTCCTCCAACAAATCCATCCTCACAGATTATGTGTTTATGATTGATTCCTAACCACTTTGTGCATGTGTTTTTGAGACCCGAATGCCCAATATCTCCAACAACACCGTAGTGGAAAAAATACAAAAGGCCAATGACTCAAGCTTGGGATGATCACTTTGTTGCGAAGCAGTGTTTGTTTAATGAATTAATGCATATTGAAAAAGGCGATTAACCACCCAAAGAAACAAATAAAAACGATCAAATTTTGTGTGATGATGATGAGGAAGATATGCTCAAGACTATCTGACTTTTATTGTATTACTTTAATTATTTGTTTGGATTTTGGTTATTTGTTTTAATAGTTTATACTCTTGATGCTCAAGATTACTTGAACCTTCATGTTATCCCTCTATGAAACTATTAATTTCTTTACACCATGCTTTCACTGATGTCCAAACACATTGTGACAATAATTTAGATGTTAGGGACTAGGTTCGGTAAAACCTAACACCTTAAACGAGGAATGGTAATGCTTGAATACCACTCAGTGGATATAAGTAACAAATTTGATTAAAAGAGAAATTTAGAGAAAGAAGATAATAATAATTGATGATGGTTATTTAATTACTGCCATATGTAAAGGCTTTAAATAGGAAAAATGTCTACAAAATATATCACAATATAAGGCGAGTCATAACAAATTGCGAACTACTACTGCTACTAAGACAAGGAAAAAAGAAATCTTATGCCTCATATCCAACTATTAATTCTAATAATGGTAATTTAAATAACTAGTAGGATAAAACAAAAATTTATTTTAACTGTGACCTTCTGTCACACACACATGTATCTTTGCATCACAGATGGTACAAAAAGTGCACTAATAAGCATGAGCTAAAATTCATTGACAATTCATTCAGGTTCTAAGATAAAAGTAACATCACCATTACTTTGAGATCTTGTTAACACTTTTTTTGGGATCAATTAGAACTACACTTAATGGTACAAATTTCATTCACAATTCATTCAGTTTGACATGACTCAGTATATCTTTGACATGATGTGGTTAAAGTTTCTATGTATATATGACTGCACATTATTAGTATTAAAATAAACAATGATTACTTGTACTAAATAGTTAACAATGCATTGGAAATGCGGAAGAATTGAATAAGGAATGTTATTCAGGCATTAATTAAAGCATGTGCGCAATTTAGAAACTAACATGAATTAAATGTATTTACATAGATGGATGTGTTTGCTTGGAACTAAGAGAAGCAATGAACCAATTTTTGGGTGAAGTACAGCTAAAGAGATTTCATGCAAGAAGCATGGCCGTTCCTATGAATCCGAAAGCTCGGCTTTGTAAGTGGAAAGAGACCCGTAATAAAATAAAAACGTTTTTTTTCAAAAAAGAGCAATGTTCTATTTAAATTTTTTAAAAGATAAATACAAGGTGCCATATATATATGTGGTACATCCAAAGGTGAAAATTATTACCGTATACATGAGGAACCTCAAACCACCCTCCAAAAAAACACTCACCTAACACCAAAGCAAGAGGACCCAATTCTAATAGTCCTAAAACAAGATAACATAAGAGGAAACCTGCACATAACCACCTAAAGCCATGCACCCAAAAAGCTGACAGCACAGTAGCCAGCAGCCACAGCAACAACAAAAACCAGATGCCCTGTCAGCACCTAAACAACCAAAACATAACACTGAATCCACAAAAAACGACAGTTTCAACCGAAAACTCGCAGCCCTATTTAAATTGAAAATGAAATCCGTATACATAATAAATAATCATCATTGTAACTACCACAAAAAATATCCATATTCTAATAAATAATATAAAAATACAAGTTCAGGCGAATACCTTTATCAACCATCTAGGCACTACAACGAGTCTTCCTTCACACCAAAACGAGTCTTCCTACTCACATTTACTAAAGCAAATTGATCAATCAACTCTTCGTATTGTATATTTCCCAACATAGCATTCTCAATTGCTATCATTGCTAAGCCATTAAGTCTTTCTTATAGCATGGTAGACCGCATGTAAGACTTTAACAACTTTAACTTGAAAAACTTCTTTCTGCGGAGGCAATTGTCACAGGAATAGTCAATAAAATTCTACATGCAACAATTGTATTAGGAAAACAACTCATGCCTTTTAAAAATCTTAAAATCTCAATAGGTCCCATTTCTTCGCCAGGCAAGATATCTTTTAGTGACCTTAACTCCACAATTAGTTCTCTCCCATCAATATCAGATTTCTCATTATGTTTCAATGCATGTTCAAAATTACTACAACAAGACTCCAAAGTCATATTATCCGATGATTTTAACTTGTCAGAAGTAAACAAAAAACAAAAACAACTTCATATTGTTGGAATTTTTCAAATCTCTAAGAGATACAACAATTTGATCAACAAGGTAAAGAAAGTAATTAACCCTAAAAGATTCTTCTTCAGATTGCTCAACTGGCGGGGTATTCGAATCCCCATCAAACTGCCTTTTTCTTCGAATTATGCGTCTTTGAGGAAATACTAGGTCAATGTTCAATTCAATAGCAACTTCTGTAGCATCATCCAATGCCTTCTTAAAACCAGTTTTTCTATATTCCTTAAAAAAAAAAGAAATCAACTCTTTTACTTTTGCCATAACAACATCAATAATCATATCATTTGCCTATAAGAGTTTTCCTAACCAAATTAATTGCAGATAATATGTCAAACCATATCATTATAGATACTATAAACTCAAAATCACCAAGTTTATGTGTTGCTAAAGATTTAGCTTCACTTCTTATTTTAGAATCAAAATCCTTTATTGACACTTCAAGTAAAGCTTCAATAAAATTTGACGTTGCTTGATTTTTTCAAAGATTGGGTTTTTAATTCTAGAAGCAAGCAAAAGTATTAACTCATTTTGGATTTTTGGCCCACGATAGTGAACATGAAGATTATCATCAATAATACGTCTAACATGTTCTTGGACACATGGATCAAATTCATTTAACATTTCACTTAAGCCCAAAAAGTTCCCATTGCTGTCTTCATTCAGTTCCGTGAATCAGCCAAATTTCTATCAATCTCTATTTTAGAAATTTCAATATTCAACAAAATCAGCCAATTTCATGAAAGGAAGTAAAAGAAATTAATGAAAGAGAGGTTATTTACCTAACAATGTCAGTGTTGTTTAGGAAAGGGGAAAACGATGGTCGATGGTGCCTAGTGGTCGGAAATCGAATCGCACGTATGAAGGAAGAAAAAGGAAAGTTTGATAGTGAACGAGTGGTATCAAAGAGAAAGAGAATAATGATGTTTTTTTAGTGGGGGTTAGTATTACTACTACTAAGCTATAATTTTCTTTAGGCCCATACCTTGGGGAGGCCTAGCTCGATTGACTTGTTTGCACCCCCCAAGGGTTGGGCCTAGCAAGATGAAAAGTGTATTTCATGCAACGATCCTCATATTACTTATCATTTTATGCACATACAACTTCCACTTGCATTACATAAAACAAGGTTATGTGTCCTCTCGTTGAACAGAAGCAATCTGTCATGCATGGACCTCATGATGGGTTGAGCTTGGATCATTGGGCTTGGATAATTATTTGGGCCTATATCATTATTTATCAATTTCTCATTCAACTCTTTCACTTTTTCAATGCATTGGTAACTACTCATCCCAATCAATGATCAATCATTGTTCTCTTTAGTCTCAATAATGTGCCTCTGTCTGTATAATACTTTAATTGCATTTACTTTGCGGTCACTTCTAATGGTTGTGCATGCTTTAATGAATGCTCAAGTAGCATTCCTCATTTCTTCCAATTTCCAATTACTTGTATCACAGAAACAGATATTAGTTATTCGTTCAAAAGCTAAAGATAAATATTTCAATTTACAACTTCTAATAAAACTTATCTTTTTTTGTCCAAAAAAAGATTACTTTTTAAAATTTATTAAACAATACTCTAAAACACTCATTAGCATTTGATATTTTTATTAGTTTCATTAATGCATTTGTTTATAAATTCAAAAATAATTTTTAAAAAATAACAATCTTTAAAAACTAAAATATAACACAATTTTTAGCATTCTCTCCCTCCACACTCCTTCTTAATATATATATATATATATATA
>Ga0228711_1004599_pt1 | contig 21168 bp, 7 predicted proteins | sample MedpolnodulmetaG_2_FD_177996 | JGI IMG/M metagenome (GOLD analysis project Ga0228711, IMG submission 177996) | Root nodule microbial communities from Medicago polymorpha collected in Santa Monica, California, United States - brown nodules | ecosystem: Host-associated > Plants > Roots > Nodule... | reverse complement strand
TTTAGGTGGGCTTTTTTAGCTTCTTAAAAAAAAAAAAAAACCAAGACTGTATACATAAGTTTTTGTATTTGCTTTCTTAGCATCACATTGGAGTTAGCATTTGTGTTTTCATCAAGCAACACATTGCTTGAAGTTCCCAATTATAATGTTCTCATGTAAATGTAGGTAGTACAAGCCACGAGCCATGCCTTGTGCTATGTTCATCCTTGTAGGCCAATCAATTCACATTTCAAGTCAATGAGCTTCAGAAAAAGAGAAAACCACATTTTTTTCAATCAAATTTCACCCTAAAATGAAATGATGTTTTTTTTACAATGTTCAATTTATTATTTATTTTCTAGATTGATTTTGATTCTGGGGTTGCGTTTATTCCATCTTGATTTGAAATTATCTTGTAGAAAATAGAAAATAGTTTACCCTTTTACTTTATTTTTCCAAAAAACATTTGAAATAAGTTGGAGCTTGCTAGCTTAAAGGAGCTTGCTAATCCTTTGGAACCTATGTAGTGTGTAAGAGATTAGTTTGCCTTAGTCTTTTAAACCCCAGAGGTCTAGAATTTCCCACCACAAAGTCCTTAGTTTTTTTAAGCCCAAAATATTAAATAAAAATCTTAATAACTGATTAAAAATTACTTAAAAATAAAACTAAATGGACTTTTCTTATGTGCTTTCATATGGTATAACAATACAAAAGAAACAAGAAATGACCAAATAGATTTATCTCTTGCAAACAAAAATACAATGAATGTACTCAACTAGTGATTTGACTCTCAATGATTCGCTCAATATTTTTATAGCCAAATTGCCTCTTCATATTTCTTAAATTTCCGATGTGGGATTTAAGTATCCCAATGGTTTTTACGGACCTCATAGGGGACCATCCTATATTTTGTGAGCATCCCCAATATAAATTTCTCATACACAGTAATCTCCTCATTGCCACCAAGAAGTTCCTGAATATTACCATTGCTTCTTTATTCTTATTTGTCTCAATCTCAACCATGTTTTCCACGATGGTGTACACATGCACGGTCACAAAAATCACCTTTTATTGTACATATCAAATGGTGAGACGAGCATGAACCGAAATAGCATACCGACTACTATATATATATCCCATGTACCTGATACTTTGAACGTTGCGTCCTACATATCTGAACGCATAGCATTTATCGAAGTGAATTGCGAACAATGTGACTACATTTTGAGTTTTTGGTGCTTCATTTGGTTAAACTGTAATATTTTGGAATCATTTCTAATTATTAAAATTGCACTTTCTTTTTATTTGGGGTCCACTTTTTAATATTAGACCTATTTTTATTAAGGCCCTAATTTTTAAGATTAGAATAGGACCTCCAAAATATTTAAGACGACCCTGACTTTACATCGACTCTCATCAAAACTCAAAAGTAATGATCATGATCATACTATTATAGCAATTTAAACCTTGTATGGGGTGTAATCAAGTATTAGTTGACAGCATTCCAACCATGGCTCCAAGTCTTTTGTCTATTTGAGTTTCCTTACCAAACATGATGTTGCAGTTGGTTGATTGAAACACATTCCTGTTCTAATGTCATTGCGTTTTATGGAGTTTTTTGTTTAAATTATTGACTTCTTGCTGAAGCTGAGCTCAATCTCAGAGAGCACGAGTAGCTGACATGAGAAATGTAGCAACTGCAGCTGTTAAAGCAAGCAGGTTATATAGAGAGCTGAATACATAAACATCTGCAAGTTCTAATTAATTATTATGATAGAATTTGTAACCATTTATATAAATGTAGTATGAAAATTATGTGATAGCATCCGAGTATAATCCTTAACTTTCTTTTTCAATTGGTGATGAATACCTTGGCACAATGCTAGCCATCAACAATGCAACTTCCGACCAATCAACTTCTTGCCATCTTCAATTATAAAATCAAATGATTTAAAAACCAGATTGATCATTGAATTGTAATATTTCCATTGAGGGCATCATTGGATGCTTTGATCAAATTCATCAATATTAATGGTAAATTTACTGACTGATCAAAATTTGAATTCTAAATCTATTGCCATCTCAATATGTTAAGTCCAATAATAGTATTTGGCTGTAAATTTTTGTTTTCATCCTTTGAACATTCGGTGAACTTGATTTTAACTAACCAGAGTTGTACATATGCAGCATATGTTTTTGTCTTATGAGTCAGTATTTCAACTTGAAAATGTTGTGACTGATCGTGATCCTCACAATCTTTGTAGATGGTCTCTATCACTACAAAACATTTTTATTTAATCCTCCTCTTTTCCATATTAGTCATTAATCATATTAATTGGACCAATTTTGCATTTTTCATGTAATGGGTTGTCAACTGATCAGGCAAGGAAATTTGTCATGCATGGGATTCACGGCAAGGTGTTATGAATTCGCGAATTGTGGTGGCCGTGTGTAACAGAGTATGTTAGAATAGCCCAGATTCTGGTTGCATCAGAAAAGTTGTTGAATGCTTTCAATGAAGAAGTTATGAGTATGATCGATGATAAGATTTTGTAGCCTCAAGAGTTACTGTGTTGAAGAGATATGTAAGTGAGAGCATTCAAGATAGTTAGGCTAGTTGCTATTGGACCAAAGAAAGCTCATGTTAAGCCAATAAAGCTCACTGGTTTCTGGAAAAAGGGATTGTGTTGTGTCTTTTTATATATATTTATAAAGATCGAAGCCCCACATCGAAAATTTTATGAATTTTTAAATCTTTATAAACTAATGTGCAGTAGAAATTTATGGGATAAGATCTAGGATCTCTTTGTGATAACCATATTCACATCTTTACAAAGGTTCCCTGATTACAAATCCTTAGTATCCAGACAGAATGACATTTATGAAAACAACACCAGGACACAAAGATATAACATATTATTTTCAACCATCGACCTGAACATGGATACTACGTCGCCATCATTATGAACAATTTGAGGATAATAAACGTTTTTCATAGGTCTTCATCTTTATCCGTCCCCAGATCTACGAATGTACCTGTACAAATACATGAGATGTAGTTTGATTTTCACCAAGATGGACAAAGTATTTGTTAAATCGTGTCTTCAACTCATCTAACTTGTCGGTGGGGTTAAAAAAACTTTAATCATCCTCTTGAATGCGTAGTATCGGACATAAGCGTCAACTTTTCCATCCCAAAACTTGATTCACTTGACAAAAGTAGATACAAGAGCAAATATCAAAATAAAACCTAATGAAAGATAAAATAAATTGTTGATTATCTGGACACATACTTATATAATGCGAGCAATAATAACCACGTAAATTGTCGGTGTTTTGTCCACCGCATAAAAGTCATATATTTATATAATTTGTATAATGTTAGTTATGTATTGGCCACAAAAAAATGACGTTATATTATCGACCACAAAAAACATGTTGCTGTATTTTCTAACAAAAAAAAAATGAACACCAACATAAAAGTGTCATAGTCTATCTAGTGAAACTTCTTCATCCTCTTGAATAACTTCATTTTCTCTTGAAGGACTATCACACAAAATTGGATTGAGTTGATTTGATTCTATTTTTTTTTGGTGGTTTCTCTACTTTAGTCATGAGGTCTCGGAACAAATTTTGTTTATCCAAAAACTTAAATTCCTATTTCCCAACCTCACAAATCTTGTGCAACTTCCAATCCGTACACGATGGTGATATTGGATAACGATCTTTCAAATAAGCATGAATGAATTGATCAGGAATTAAGCCAAGGTGCAGGATGTAAGCATATGGGTTAAGTGGTGGACAACCTCTGATTAGGAAAAAAGTCTCACATACCAATTATGGGATTTATCAACTGAATTGTAACTCTATTGTAACAAGTTACATCAATGTGACTCATGTCCAGTAATGTCAACCACTTTTTTTGGCAAGGAATAAATCATTCATGATATAGTTAAAACGCTCTTAAACACATATTCATACATAGTCACTCTTATGATTTTGCAACTCTAGAATAAGTGTCATATGATGATTCTCTTCATCCATACCCATGTGTCGAGCTACAAACCAGAATCCGCAATTACCATCGCCTGTAACATTCACAATTTGTTCAATGAGAGGTCTCGCGAACTTTGGCATATGATCAATATATGATAAATTATGATTCAGGTCTGGAGTAGCCATTGAAACCAGAGAACATGATGCATTGCCAATACATGCATTTTTCTTTTTTGGAAATGATGACTTAGTTTGTAACGATTGACTATCGGAAAATTGTGAATGAACACGGCCTACAAAGATGAGATTCGATTGGTAGAAGCCTCTTTTGGTGTAAATCTCACTCTTTTTTTTACCCCCCTTGGTCACTTCAACAAAATCTTCAATTAAAGAGTTCATATCAACGGAAGCATCATAGGAAACTTCAACATTAGATGGTTTAGACTCAACAAAATCATCAAGTGCATTTTCAATTTTAACTATCAAAAAAGAATAAAACACTGCAAGGAAATAATTATCAATAACTTATCCAATGACTCGATGCAAAACAAAATGAAAAAGGTGCCAAAATTTAAAACTGGGAACGAGTGACAGTTAACCAGTTTCATGACACAAACCAACTCACTTTGAGACTTCATCAAATGTTTCACCAGTTGTAACCAGTTAACCAGTTTCACCGTGAAAGAATCTTCACTGAGATAATAGAGAAATTGCATCAAATGTTTCATACCAAGATAAATATGAGTGTCTTCGTCTTCAGAGGCACAGCTGATGTGAGTGTAAGGAAGTTGCATCACATGTTACAACTAGAAGATAGAGATGTAAGCGGTTTGTATTGGGGAGTTGATGCAGGATTCTCTTCTCTTCAAATGTGTGCATGGCCTATTTTTTTGACTGATTTATATGCGGTGGTAAATTTTGAGTCGTGTGCACAATCAATATTTTTTGCACTTCATTAGTTCTTTTTGGATGAAAGTGGGTTACATAATGGAATTAGCTAATTAGTCACCAAATAATTTCTCAACTTTCTACACAGTTCAATCTCCATTGTTAGATAACGACTAAGAAGTTAAAAGAAAAAAAACAAAGAAAGTATGTGATTGTTTTGTAATAATTTGTAATTGAGTTAAATAAAATTTTCATCCCTAAAATATTAGTGACCAAGACTATGCAGGTTGTCAAAGGAAATTGCAATTTCTCCACCGAGATTACTGGGTGAGAAATCAAGCTGTTTAAAATTTGAAATATTTCCAATACTTTGAGGAATGTGACCAATAAATTGGTTATGACTAAGAGAAATCTCTCTACTACCTAAAGAAGCAGGAATGCTTGCTTATAGTCAAGAAGTTATGATTTAAGATAGAATAGAATCTGAGAGCTATTGTGCTGAAGTCGAAGAGATGTGAAAGTGAGAGAATTCAAGCTAGTTGCAAGCTAGTATTGTGTTGAATTGAAGCTCAAGTTAAGCCAAAACAACTTAGTGGAGTTTACAAGGCTTTCAAGGATTGTGTTGTATTTTTTTTTAGTGCTTTTTGTATATTTGAAAAGCAAGAAGTCCCATATAGAACAATTTTGTAAACTTTTAGTCTTTATATTGTTCAATTGTCAACAAGTTTAAAAATGAGATTTTTCGTGATAGTTGCAAGTTATCTTGGTTGTTTAGTTCTATAATAAATTATAATAAGCAACTAGAATTTCCTGTATTAGGTGAAAAGTTCTTGTGGTAAACTTTTGAAATTTAAGAGCACCCACCTCAAAAATAAGTATACACTTTTTAAAGCACTTTGAGACTTTGCTGACTTGAACGTCTAAGTGTCTTTGCAGATACACCACCATATGATGGTGAGGAGTATTCAACAACCATCGTTTACAATCGTAGTAGCCATTTCAACCGTCTCTTATGATCATTTACTTTGCAAAAAACATTTTAAGTTTTCATTTTTTTTCTTCTTCAAAATATGTATTCCATTTTAATTTGTTAATTAAAAGATATGGAAATCTTAAAATGAATCATTGTGATGGAGAGAATATGAAATGTTATCGATGATGCATTTTTAAAAATAACTTGATAGATCTTATGACAAATGACTTTGTATACATTTGGGGAATTGTTTCCTAAAAGATAGTTTGAAGTGAATTGGTTTAAGTTTGAAACTTTTTACTTTAAAAGAAAGTTTTATACAAAATATTAATTTACCCTTAAACCATATAATTTGTATAGTTAGTATTAAATTTGTTGATCTAGTCTCTTTTGTTACATATTGAAAATAGATAAAAGAGAATAATTTATTAGTTATTTTTTACACGTAAATAATAATGGAGAATGTTGTTTACAGCGAATGATAGCTTTGCGGAACTTCATGACACAGTAGCAACAAAAACAATTTATTTTTGTAATCGCCTGATTGCCAAATCGGACCTTTTTTTTTGTAACAAAGTTGTTTTGCATTCGTGAGACATTCGCGAGAATAATCTCGCGATGTATAGTAGTGCTCAATAATAATATGCATCTAAACTCAACATCATTGGTGAACACTCTTTTTGCCTTCTGGAAGAGTTCAAAGAGACCCCATAATAATATGCTCCTTCTAGAGAGTGATACATGTCAACATAGTACATATAACGTTTGATTTGTTAAAGAACAAAAGATTTGATCGAACAACTTCTTCGTACATCGCTTGATTTAAAAATTGGTCATTAGATAAGACAAAATAGATCGTAAAAAATTAGACAAAAAAACGAAATTTTAGTCTCTCACTAAACCATGAAACAACTTTGTGAATGATGCTCACTCATAGACATACATCACAAACTCTACACCAATTAGAACATGCTAACAAAACACAACTCCAACAAATAGGAAAATAGAGTCACTCCACTTACAATATAACGGCTCATGATCTCCCTTCTAAAGCACCTCACTAAAGCTCATCAAATACAAAACCAATACACCTTGAAGGAGAATTATATCAACTGCAAACCGATATAACACCCACAACAACACATTATAAAGAGAGCAACAAAACTGGGTTTCACCTCAACAAGGAGCATCTAAATGTGATGTTAGTATGATATCTCCACAACCACAATGTGTTGTTAGTATAAGGTAGGCCTCATTGTGGATCTATCGATATAGCTCTCGTGTCCTCTTAGCGCGTGTTTGGAAATTCATTTAAGAGATCTCAAACATATGCGTTAGTTAAAAAAAGTTCAGCAACCGCAATCTAGATAGCAACATCACATTTTTTAATATCTCGGTGATTGTAATGTGACCTCACTGAGGTGGTATTTTGTCATGTGGAACTGAATATGGTGTTTATTTGCATTGACTTGTTGCAGGCTGAATCCCTTGTTATTATCATTCACCAAGACATGGGTGAAACAATGGGTGAGCTAGGGTTGGCTTTTGTGAAAATTGAACTTCAATTGAGAAGCTCAAAGTTGCTTCATCCAAAATAATTTGGAGGAGACAAGTCTAGGTTGTGGAAAATTGAAGTGTTGACACTACTAGAATCTAGCGATATACCTGCGGATATTACTGAGGAACAAAATTTTATAAAATATATATTAAGCTGTTTGGTCCAGTGGTTTATTTTGCTTGAATGCAGTGTGGGGGGCGCTGGTTCGACAAGAACCTTTTTTTTTTGAATAAAATATTAAAAATATAACAGAAATATATAAAAAGGAGATGGAGAAAGAGTCAAAGAAGCGATGTCTATAATTCAAGTGTCTTCATAGACATTAGACAAGTTTCATGCCAAAAGACAAAATGAATTATAGTACTGTCAAAACCATATTTCGATGCTTGTAAATGTTTTGTTAAGCGCTGCACTGAATGCTACCATTAAAATTATAAATTAATAGCGGACTTAGTCACATATCCGAACTTGATTTCTAGATCTGTTGCCATGTCACTAGGTAAAAGAATCCATTTTTGAAGCTACCACCCCATTGAGTTAGGAATAGAACATGAGATTATTGTAATGTGTTGAAGGGATATGAAAGCGAGAGAATTCAAGATAGTTAGGTTAGTTGGTACTGGAACATAGAATGAATTGAAGCTCAAGTTAAGCCAAAAAACAAGCTCACTTGTAGTTAGTTGATCATATTTAATTTATGCAATCTCACTAAAAATGTGAAGTCTATTGCTTAAAATTATTAAGTGATTGAAAGTGTATTTTCTTGTTATTCGTTTTTAAATGTGTTCACGCCGCCGTTATTTAACGATATAATCATAGAAAGAAGAAGAAGAAGAACTCTCATCTCTCAAGAGTTTCTTTTTAGCATCATTAACTCCTTTGCCTATGAAAGTGTGTGTGCATTGCGCTGAGTTTTATACATATGTCAAACCACATTTATAGGTTCTTTCTCCTTGTTATGTGACCACCTCCTTTAGGTGACAGTTTTAGTCAGTTTTTACAGGTTAAAGTTATGCCAAGTTAGAGAATTCAAGTCAGTTGTTAGTTAGTATTGGACACGTGTCAATGTACAACTTTTACTATTAATATGTTTAATTATATATTATAAAAAATATATATTTTAAGAATACTCATTGAGACAAACTAAGCAAAATATCTTATATAATGTTTTAAAAATCGGACCGATCATCAAATCAACAAAGTTATTTGATCATTGGTTGAACCATGTGATTGAACCAAATTAAAGTGAATGACTTCGCTGAATAACTTGATCTCTATTAAACGGAATGACTTCGTTGAATGACATTTTTTTTGCCACGTTCAATCTCTACAAACTGTAATTTCTTTTGAGCTACAAATATTTTTTTTTATATGTTGATGAATGTTTTTTTTTTGGAGGGATATATGTCGATGAATGTTGTATTTGAGATGATTGATTTTGTCATCAAAAAAGAATTAATGGTACAGTTTGTTACCCGTTTGTCTATCATTTCTGTAAAAATTATCCTAATTAAGAGGAAAAAAAAAATGGTCATTACAAGTACCAGAGATACCTTTGAACCAATTTTGATGACTTTCTTGATATAATTTTTTTTCAAAAACCTGGTTCATATCAAGTGAGAATCGAGATCTATCCTATAGAAAATTAGTAAACTGATGCTCATATCATTGTGGCTGCAATTCAATTGGAGGAAAATTTGTTCCGCTGCATTTTGTCCGACAATAAAGAGTTGAAAGGTACATGGTAGTAGGCCAATTTTTAGTACATTTTATAATATGTTATTTACTTTTTTTTTTAGTACATTTTTAGATTATTTTTAAAGTATATGTTTAAAGTATTAAAAGTGCAACTATATGTTTAAAGTAAAAAAAAAAAAACCATTATTTTTTTAATGGCAACCAATAATTTTTTTAGATAAAATGTACGAAGTTTATACATACAACAATTTATTTTTAAATCATACACTTTATCCTTTTTATGTCTACGCTTTAACGAAATAGACAAAGACCTATTTCTTTCTCAAACATTAAGTGAGTCTTTGAATTTGCGATAAGATTGAGAGAATGATGGTGAACCATTGTAACTTTTACATACTCATGGTGACACCAAACCTATGTTAAACGTCTTTAATATCCAATTAAATAGGCATGTCAATTTCAACATTTCAAAGACAGTAAATTATCAAGTCTGCATTTTTTAACCACAAATACCGAATTGTAACATTATTAATCTTACCTTATGTTTATTTATTATGTTCAATATTTGTATGTTTATATTATATTAAAAAATATTAAGAACGTGTCAAAATTATATCTATTAAGGTCAAAAACAAAATAATTTTTTTTAGGATGAAAACATCTATTTTTTTATATTATCTTTACTGATTAAAAAAAAAACTTGTACTTATATAATATGGCAAATTCTATGGTACACCCAAAGATTTGAGTGTATTGGTGCACCAAATCATTAAATTAATAGTTAAATGTGTTATTTTTTGAAGAGAAAAATTGTTTTCTACCACCTTCAATTATAATAATTAAATCTTCTTTATCAAAAATGTCGACGAAGTAAAATTTAATTTTTCTGAATTTTTAGTACTCATAATAGAGAATTTTGATTATTTTTTACAATAAAATGTAAAAAAATTAGTATGATTTTTATTTTTTGAGGGATAGGATGATTTTTATAAACAATGAAATGATGTTTTTTTTATGAAATGAATAAAAGTTGTTTGTTTGAATGAGTTCTTGACAAAAGAAAAGTTGTCTGTTTGCAGTTAAAAAAAAAAAGTAAGCGAGTTTTGCCGATAATTTCATTAGAATGAAAGAAAAAAAAAACCTCCTTTTTTTTGAAGAAAAAGAAGAAGGAATAAAAAAACCTCCTAAAAATTAACCATTAACATTAGTTTATAAGAAAATAAACAAGCCCTAATAAATTATTGGTAGAAAATGCATTTTTCCCATATACATACATACATGTGTATATATATTTTTTTTACAAGTCATACATATATATATATGGGAGCATATCCAGTGAGAAACAATATCTTATATGAGAAACAAGAACTATTTATATTAGCCATCAGATTTAATTAACGCGTAAGATTTAATTATTTCATTAAAACCTCCGGTATAATATAATTGATACACAAAATCACAAATTAATAAATTGAGCTGCACAATTTACTCTACTCCTCATCACAATTTACTAAAGAATTCAATTAACGCTTTACTGTCTCTTCTCCAAATAACTACCAGATTAAGTTATACACTTTCTTTAGTTTCTTGTTTGTTGCCGCCATCTCCATTCTCCAATCTCTGGAGTTAATTAATAGATAAAAGGTAAAGAATAAAAAATAAAAAAAATAAAAAACTAAAGGGTAAAGACCAAGCATTCAAATTGATATAAAGGAGAAGCTTCACTATCTAGACACAATCCTATGCATGGTAATTGGAACGATTATCAATGTGGTGAGGATAAACAAGATTGAGAAATTTTTAGCAGTATACTATCTTTCTTGAAAGAGAACAAATGGAAAAATCATATGAAGAACCAAAACAAAAAAACCGGAACAGACCAAGAGCTTGGAGCCCTAAGGAGTAGAGTAAATTGTGCCCAAATTGTAGCTCAATTTATTAATTTGTTATTTTGTATATCAATTACACCGGAGGTTTTAATAAAATAATTAAATCTTAGGCGTTATTAATTTGCAGGTCTTTTAGCAACCCACACCTTATCCACACCTCAAGGTGTGATTTTCACTTTTTAGTTATAACTTTGCTAAAAGACACCTTCATAAAAATTAGTTAGTGTCTTTTAATAAATGCTCATAGAATAACTTATTAAAAGATACATTCATGTGTCTTCTAACAAAACCCTATAAAAACTACTGGCTCCCCGTAAGAACACATATGCAACACCTCAATCCAAAATGAAAATGAACAACAGAAAAAATAAATAAAAAACAAGAGTCCTTAAAAAATAAAGCATTTTATACCAAAATAAATGAGCAGCTCACAGATCTAGGGATAGATTAGATTCAAGATATATAATAGAATGAAAATAGTGATGGAAAAAAATATAGAAAGTGATGGCATTCAATCCATCGTTTATCCAAACATACCCTAGGAAATCTAATTTTTATTTTAAAAATCTGACCTTGTTGTGTAGAGCATCACAGGAGAACTAATTGAATACGGAGTATTACGTAACTAATTATAGATCACAAAGAGAATAGAAATCACCATGGTTGGAATCCCAAAAAGAGTCATCAACATTTGAAAACTCCATATAGTTGTACTCTTGTAATGAAGAGCATGATCCAATTTTCTCGTTGTCTACTAGCTCCCCGAGGTTCCATAAGCTGTCTGACCACATTTCACACAGTATTGGGACATTATCTCTACTTGGTTGTGAAGCAGAAGCAGAATCAGCAATTTGATTTGGAACCCTAGCTGTCACTATCTCAACAGGATCTCTGGGATTACCGTCTTTGTCTGAATCGAGTACTGGTTGAGTCACAAAATTATGTTTCCCATTCAACCATGGTGAATGAGTTGAAAGAGTTAGAGGTCTAGGTTTAATAACTTCATGGGTTTTCATGGTTTCATTAGGTTTCTCTTTTTCTTTTTCTTCTTCTTTACTTGAAACCATCTTCTTCAACAAGTGTGTTCCAATAGTTTTTCACATCATTAGCTGTTCTTTGGGGAAGCCTTCCATCAATCAATGACCATCTAATGAGATCAACAGCGTATATATGAGTAAATATACAGCAGAAAGTATTATATATATATATATATATATATATATATATATATATATATATATATAATTTTTAAAAAAATTATATATATATATACGTGCTTATAAAAAAAAAAAACTATCATAATACACAAATATAATTTGAAAAATGCTAACTTATGTCATAATTTAAGAAAGTGTGCACTCAATATCTTAAAAACTTAAAAAAAACTTTAAAAAAAAAATTCAATACAAAATTTATGTTTTAGTAATTCCTATTTTAGCTATTTCGCATGTGCCCTAGTACATCACCCATTTAATTTTAATTTGCATTTGGAAAGCTTACCTATTTCCTAGAAGTTTGTGTAACCTTATGATCATATCAATTTCATCCTTAGAAAAGCTTTCTCTCTTGATGTTGGGGCTTAAGTAATTTAACCACCTTAGTCTACAACTTTTTCGGCACCTATTTAATCCTGCCAAATGTAGCAAATATTTTAACAATATAATTAAAAAAGAAATTATTTGACTCCCTAAATAAAACTAAGGCTTAAAGGTATGTTTAGTCCTTGCAAATAGGCGCCATTTAAAATTTTGTCCCTGTAATCGCTAATCCTGGCGATTTACCCTTGCAAAGTTTAATCATTTAAAATTTCGTCCCTTAACCCACTTAATGACTGCCACATCATCAAATTTCGTCCCTTAACCCACTTACGTGGCAGTCATTAAGTGGGTTAAGGGACGAAATTTTAAATGATTAAACTTTGCAAGGGTAAATCGCCAGGATTAGCGATTACAGGAACGAAATTTTAAATGGCGCTTATTTGCAAGGACTAAACATACCTTTAAGCCTAAAACTAATTATAAGCCAAATAAGCAACATTCTTTATACCAGCTTTTTGAGGAACTAAACGCCACTTTCCTTCACCATATTTATTAATGCAAGCTTTGAGTAGTTTGTCTTCATCATATGTCCATGCACCTTTTCTCACGCTTCTGGTATTCTCCATATAGACCAATATAGGCTAGATCTCATGGCATATATTTATACAGACTAGCTAGTTAAAGTAAATGACCGGTCCCAATCACTAATTAGTATTCACTCATAAAGATTACTAATCACTAATAATATGAGTATCATATTATTATGAGTGAATACGAATTAGTGATTACTAATGTAGACCAAATTGCCTCTCCATATTTTTTATACTTCCGATGTGAGACTTAAATATCACAATGGTTTTTTTTCTTTATTTTGTGAGCATCCGCAATATAATTTTCTCATACTTCATCGCCACATATCTGTCTTCCTCTTCATCGCTTCCAAGAAGTTTCTGAGTATTACCACTGATTCCCCCATTCTTATTTGTCTCAATCTCAGCCATGTTTTCCACACATCACATGCATGGTTAGAGGAATGAATCACCCCTGTTTTTGGGTAACTGTTAAATTCCAACATTTTTGTCACGTGGAAATGGTTGATTTTGTTTGTTTATTTTCTGCATTTAGAGACTGAAGAAGCCAAAGTCGAATCTCAAAGAGTTCATGCAACTGACATGAGAAATGTAGCAACTGCAGCTGTCAAAGATAGAAGGTTATACAGAGAACTGAATACACAAACAATCAAACATCTCGTCGTAAGTGCAAGTTCTAATTACTTACTATGATAGAACTGTTTAGCATTTATATAAATGTAGTATGAAAATTATGTAATAGCCTCCGAGTATATCCCTAACTTTCTTTTTCTGTTGTTGATGGTTCAAACACTCTCATCAGAACCAGTTGCTTCATCCAGAATATTTGTAAATTGAAGAGTTGAAAGAATCTTTTAGAGTTATGGAGAGCGCAAAAATTTGTGCAGACAGAGAGTATGAACGAACCAAGGTAACATTTAGATACGTTGTGTTTTTCGAATTCTCCCTTAGTGCATTTGTAACTCGGACTCTGATATATTCTTGTAAATTTGATCCTCCCATTCACGTGCATGTTAAACATATTTTTTCTTTTAGAACTGACTTCTCTGTTTTATATTTGGCACACAGAGAATTCATTCCTCCATATTTGCCTTATCAAGTACACACTAGAACTCAATGCATGCATGCCCTTATATATGGATATGTAACAATGATATCCTATTAGATTATCATAATAAATATTATTTTCATGATAACACCTTGGTAATGAATTTGTTTAGTAGAACCTTAGTAATAATAACTTGTAATGATTATGTTTTCTCGTGATTTTCTTCCTATCTATATATACAAATTTCTTGGCGAAAGACAAATAACTACAACAATGTCAAAAAGAGGTATGAAAGTGAGAAAATTCAAGATAGTTAGTATTGGACCAGAGAATGAATTGAAGCTAAAGATAAGCCAATAAAGAAAGCTTAGTGGAAATTCCAAGGCTCCCAGGGAATGTGTTATGTTTTTCAGTCTTTTTCTCATATTTATAAAGCTAGAAGTCCCACATAGAACAATTTTGTGAGCATTTGACTGTTTATATGAACTATGTGTAGTATAATCAAACAAATAAAGAGATTTTTATGGAACATGGAATACATAATTGTTTTCTTGATAATTATTGTTATTATTGAGAATTCAATTATTGTGTGGAAATTTCCTTTATTTTTGTAATTTCTTTATTGAGTGAAAGTTTTCTTTATTTTTAAAATATAAAATAAAAATATAATGTTTTATTTATTATGTGAAAATATTCTTTATTTCTGTTTTTTTAAATATAAAAAAAATTCTTTAAATTTAAATAATTCATATAAACTCTCCTTCACTCAGGGTGGATCTAAACTCTCAATATCAATGAGGCAAAATATTCTGTAAAATAATTAAATAATACTAAATATAATAAGAAGTTATATTAAAAACAAAATAATTTATTTTCAATTTGTTGAAAATGAACTAAAATTTTCTTTCTATATATGTTACAGCTTACAAGAGATGAATCAAATGTTTTAGCCGGATACCCGTGCATACGGACGGGTGGGCGTGTTGCGCTCTTTTTCGGAAGCAAGTCACAATTGCGTACAAAAAAAAAGATCTATTTCTTCCACTTACTCATTCCTTTTTCCTAAAACCCTCTCCTTCATTCCTCTCTAAACTTGCAAACAAAGGCTTAGAAGTCTGTTTAGTTCAACGGAGAGGAGGGGAGGGGTTTTAATGGAGGTAAGAGAAAGAAATGGGAGGATATTAAATATATGTTTGGTTAAAAAGAGAAGAAGGGAGGGGAGAAAAGATATTTATACGCAATACTGTTTTTTGGTGTAGCTTTTTTTTTAAATCTCAAAATGCCCTTGATGGAAGTTATTAAAAAAAATCAGCCTTACCCACCAATAATCACACGCATGGTGGCAGTTATTAAAGAAAAAGTCTACCTTACCCACTAATCACACGGGTGGCACACAGCAAAAAATTAACTTCCCTTCAGTTTTATTTTTGATATTTACAACTTGTAATAGAGCACCAACAGTGCCATGTGTAGAGTATTTCTTTCTCACCTTTTCTGGCCTTTGTTTTACGTTAGATTGTAGAGGAGAGTAAGGGAAAAAGTCTAATAATAATATGACAGAAAAGATGGATAAGGCTGAAGACTTCAATGTTTATCATTGCAAAATGGTAATTTGCATTATTCTTTTCTCTAAAATTTATTTTCATTTTTCAAATATTTTATTGTTCCTCAAGCGCTTTTTTATAATTCATCTGCTAATTTTTTTTTAAAGACAATGTGACTTTTTCATCTGCTAATGTTAATACTTAACTAAGCATTGTTGTCGCTGATATTAATTCATCTTATTTTTCACATGTTACGTTAATAATTAATTCTAGATATAAAATGTATTTCGGTGCATGAATACTTCTATAATTTAAGTTTTTGGAGTAAAAAATTCTTTATGGATGATAGTTTACTTCCAAGTGGAATTGTCTGTTCTTTACATATAAATGTCATATTGACACTTGCTCAAAGGGTTTGCTCAAAATTTGTCATAAATTTACAACAATAGATAACGGTAATGAATCTTTTTTTGTTTGGCATTTTTTTATGAAAAATTTACTTTTCTAACTTCTGTGTTGCACTAGGGGGGACTATGAGAATGGGTCCTCGAAAAAAAAGTTTTTAGAAGAACATCGGAGAGATAATGATAGGTCAACATAATTATTAGGCATTGAAATATGTTAGGGAATTTCGTTGTACATTGTTTATTAAACACATTTGTTTTCTTTATTATTTTGACATTTCTAATTGTATGTCTCTTCTCTATACGTTCACAAGATTAATTTCCTCTAATCTCCTCTACATCTTCAAGAGATTGGTATCTTATGTAACATACCTCTACCACTGGCGTAAGGGGTGACCACAACGGTGAGAGAAACACCATAGGGGCCTCATTTCTTTTTTTTTTTGTTGGAATATAATTCTTCCTTTTTTGTTATGCTGATGTATCTCATAGTTTGGTCCTCATTCCCTTCATTTGTTCCATGGACCGGCATGTGGTGGAGGAGTGACATAGGCCATGAAGGTATCCTTCAATTATATTATTCACTTTTTCTATTTTACCAACCCATTATATCATAAATGTTTCTCTTTATTTTATTATTTTTATTTTCATTGTTTGTTTATGTATATCATGCATGCTTTAAATATTTTATTTGTTTTGTAAAATGGTTGTCAATCAAAGAAGGGAGGGGTATATTATTTGCGGTTGACGTATATTTCACTATCAAAGATGAACAGATGATGATATAGGGAGCCTGTAAATGACATTTTAATGCTAAGGACATATCATTCAGTGGTTGGGATAGAACACTCGACGCCACAATGAAAGTGGACGATTGGGCGTGTTTTGTGACTTTTGTGTTGGCTCATGGTCACAACAATAATGCTTGGTGAACGAGGCATTTGCAATTATGTTTTCTTTCTTTTTCTCTTTTGGTCCTTTTATTTGTTCAATTCCAAAGCATTTTTATTCAAATTTTGTTGACATCTGATTATACAATTTTTCAATTTTGAAGTGTATGTTGGTTTTGTTTTGGACTCGATTTAAAGTCGACAATTGGAAAAAATAACAGTAAAATTTAAATCAAAAGAGAAAATAATACACTTCAGATATCAACATGGGGTAGAACGAGAAAGGACAAAACTTAGGTACAATTCCTTAAGTGCTTAACTAAAAATACAACTTTTTTAAAAATAACAAACTTTGAGAGAATTATAGAGTTAAAAAAATCATGGTAAATTTAACTAAGAACCATACGAAGTACTTAAATTTTTTCCAATGAAAAAATCAAAAACAAACATAAAGGATGAAAAAGAAATTCTCATTCTATGAAAACAATCCCACCACCATATGGGGGACTTGAATATTGTAGGAAAAAAAAAAAGTATAACAAAACTTGAATAACTAATTAAAACTAGTTAAGACAAAATTCAGATGGATTTCTTGGAAGGTATTTTAGTTTGACAAACATAAAATACCATCCAGAAACACATGTAAGTTTTATCTTACAAGTAAATGCATAAACTTTAATACACCGCTAGTTCAGTGACTAACCAAATTCTACACAAGATATTTATAACCGAATTGCCTTTGCACAAATTGCTTAAACTTCCGATGTGGGACTTAAAATATCACAATGGTTTTTTTATTTTTACAGACCTGATTGGTGACCATCCTTTATTTTGTGATAAATTTCTCATACACAGTAATCTCCTTTGAAAGTTGATTTTCAACCATTAGAAATACATCTTCCTCCTCAACGACTCCAAGTACTTCCTGGTAATGTATTACCACTGCTTCCAACCATTAGAAACCTTGAATGATGAGACTATTACAACAATTAGAAACCTTGTATGATGTGTAATCAAGTATTAGTTGACAGCAATTCGTTCACTGATTGAAACGTACTTTCATGTACTAATGTCATTGAGTTTTTTGTTTAACTTATTCTCCTTATTGTTTAGGAATGGTATTGTTAATTTCCTTCTTTGATTGATAGGGATGATTTTGTTAATTTCCTTTTAACCAGTTATATAAATGTAGTATGAAAATCATGTAGTAGCCTCCAAGTATAATCCCTAAACCTCTTTTCCTGTTGTTGATGAGTAATATTTTATGTACGTTGCAAGAGAAAGTACATGAGTATCTTGGGATACTGCTAGCCATAAAAATTTCATTATCTGACCGATCAAGTGCATTGTTGATGGTTTAAACACTCTCATAAGAACTAGCTTCTTTACATTCATTGATTGAGAAGCTTGAAGTTGCTTCATTCAGAATATTTGATGGAGACAAGTTTAAGTTTCGGAAAATTGAAGTGTTGAAAGAAGCCATTAGAGTAACTAAGAGCTCTAAATATTATTGTCAACATAACACCTTGGTACTAAAAAATTTAGTAGAACCTTGTTAATTAGTTTGACTAGTAATGATCATGTTTTCTCATGATTTTCGTCTTGTCTATAATAAAAGTGTCTTTATAGATAAATTCCATGGTGAAAGACAAAAAGAACTACTTCAATGTCAAAATCAGATTTTGATGCATTTGTAAATATTTTGATGAGTGTTGCATTGAATGCTTCCATGAAAATCATCAATTAGTAGCTCTTTTGATCACATATCCAAACTTTATTTCTAAATGTGTTGCAATCTCTATATATAAAATTCAGTGCTATACAAACCAGATTGATCATTGAATTATAGTATTGCCATATTTTGATACATTTATAAATGTTTCATTGAGAGGGCATCATGGGATGCTATGATCAAGTTCATCAACATTAATGGTACATGTGGTCACTGACCGAAATTTGAATTATAAATCTTTTGTCATCTCAATATGTAAAAATTCAATGCTTTAAAAACCAGTAGATTGATCATTGAATTAGCAGAGACACTAGTCTAAAATTCATTAATCTAATCAGGGTTGATGGTGCAAGCATACAACATAAGTTAGTGAGCAGAAAACCTAACCAAGTATATGACGAATCTAAAAGGCAAGGAGAAGTGAATAACTGTCATGTTGCTTAGTGCTCAAAGTCTCACGCAAGGTAGTGAATGATAGCATCCACCATATATGAAAGCCAAGAGGAGGCTATACGTGACAATTCCACATGAGATAGTGAGTGATGTTATATGAGATTGCTTGGCAATTTATGGTTCAGAACAGTGTGTTTTACAGACAGGCTATGCAGATAAGAAGGCTGCTGTGTGGGAGATGCTTGCGGAAGAAACATCTAAATACTCAAGTGACAGCAGCTAGAGTGTACTTGGCTGTAAATTTTTGTTATCATCCTTTTTATGATACTCTAGATTTTTATTTCATGGTTTCATCATGAAGGGTTACGAATACGGAGTGTCATGCAATCTGCTTTATTTCAGCAGTTTAACTCTGTTGGAGAGGCTCTATCCATGTTCTTGCGATCGTCTCAACTGACCAGGCCAAGAAATTTGTCATGCATTGTTTTTGGTCTGCAAGAGTGTGAGAGTCACTGCTGGATGTTATGAGGACTAAGTGTGTTGGCTGTGTGGAATAAAGCATGTTGGAATAACCCAGTTTTCAGGTGAAACCTGTGCTGGACAAATTGGAAGTGCAACATTGACACGGCTTTTATAGTAATTTTGGAATTTCCAGCTATGGTGCTCTATTCCTAGGGACAATATTGGTTCGGCTACGAATCTGCCTTTTTTGGTTGGCATCACCCCTTGGTGATGGTTAGCTAGTGCGACATTTTGGGATTATTGTTTGCTCTCTGGTGTGCTCAGGATCAAGACCTCCAAAATGTGGAGTTTGAGGAAATTCACAGCTGATGCAATCTATTTCTGAGTTTGGCTTAATAATTCAAAACTACAGGGATATTATACCTAATTTTGTTAACTTTCCATTTTGCTTTACTAAAGAGAAGGTAATTTGGTTGTTCTCTCCTTAGCTAAGAGGATACCAAGTTGGCCTTCTTTCCATGAATTTGTTTTCTTGCCTAAGTGTTTTTCTCAGATGATTTCAAAACTCTTTTTTTTTAATTTGGATGTAAAAGTGGGCGTGAGGAAATTATTGTATGGTTTTCCTATGCGAAGAAATATAATTTAACACAAACTCTGTAGGAAAACATTAAAAAAAAGTGGGGAGGAGAGGAGCAAGTTGAACAACTAGTTTCCATTATGAAACGATGAAGTGTTATAGACGGAACACTCACTGAATTAAATCGCATTGGTATGTACAGACACAAGCACTCAAACAGGCAAAAATTTAATTGATATATAAGAATGAAAGAATAACAAAATACCATCCTATCAATTATCTAAACTAAGGAGAGAAAAAAGAAATGCAAAAGTTGCGACACATGATGCATTTTATTCACTCGTGGAAGGAATAGCTCCGTCATCACTAGAAATGGCTGATGATATTTGTGGTCTAATCTCTTCTAACTGCTGAAGTATAAGCTGAACTTCTGGCCGTGCTGATGGAGAAGGATCAACACAATGCAAAGCAAGCTTCAAAGTATTCAGCAACTCATCACCATTTGCCGATGAATCTCTCATCAAATCAACATCAAAGACCTCATTTGTCCACTCCTCTTTAACAATAGAGGCAACCCATTGAGGTAAATCCACACCATTCATTGCCTCACCAGGTGGCTTCCTTGTTAGGAGTTCTAACAAGATTACACCAAGACTGTATACATCAGATTTTGTGTTTGCTTTCTTGAGCTTTGATAGCTCCGGTGCTCGGTATCCCAATGCTCCGGCAGTAGCAATCACATTAGAGTTAGCCGCAGTTGTCATCAACCTAGATAGACCAAAATCTGCTATTTTAGCATTTGTGTTCTCATCAAGCAACACATTGCTTGAAGTAAGATTTCCATGTATAATGTTCTCGTGTGAATGTAGGTAAAGCAAACCACGAGCCATGCCTTGCGCTATGTTCATCCTTGTTGGCCAATCAATTCTCATTTCAGGTCCATCAGCTGTAGGAAAATAGAAAACACTTTTTTAATTAATAAATAAACAAACAAACGTTGCAATCCTCA
>Ga0228711_1004598_pt1 | contig 21171 bp, 17 predicted proteins | sample MedpolnodulmetaG_2_FD_177996 | JGI IMG/M metagenome (GOLD analysis project Ga0228711, IMG submission 177996) | Root nodule microbial communities from Medicago polymorpha collected in Santa Monica, California, United States - brown nodules | ecosystem: Host-associated > Plants > Roots > Nodule... | reverse complement strand
CTTAGAATTCCTAAGTGTCTAGAAAAACAGAGTCTGTTCTGTTTTGTGTTGTATTGTGAATACCTCTGATTGTATATCAAGTATTCAAACTGTATTCAATTCTTTGTAATTGTTTAGAAGTCTCTTTCAGTTGTGATTGAGCAAAGGAAGTCTGTTGGAGTTGTCCTTGAGCATAGAAGTCTCTTTCAGTTGTGATCGAGCATAGAAGTCTCTTGGAAGTGTCCTTGAGCAAAGATAAGTCTCTTTCTTGTGTGATTGAGTAACTTGTAATTTGAGATTAAATTTTAGTGGAACTCTCCTTGGAAGTGCAAGGAGGACAGGACTACTTCCGGTTTGTGGAAGGAACCTATATAATCGATTGTGTTCTTTCTTCTTCTGTTCTTTACATTATCCGCTGCACATAGACTCTGAACTCACTCAGACTTTGAACTACTTCAGACTCTGAACCTGAGGACAGTTATCTAGAACGTTAAGGAAGAAGTTTCCAAAAACACAATTCAACCCCCCCTTCTTGTGGTTTTTCTCACCTTCAAATTATACATTCATACATTAATACTTTCACGCATTAATGCATACACAACACATACACAATATCAATTCATACATGGTTGCATCAGTCACCTAGAGTCTTTTTTTGGTCGTATCCTTTCGTTTCAGTCTTCAAATCGTTTCAAGTGGTCAGTCCTAAACAATGGACAACTTGAGTTTATTTTTATCATGTTTCAAGTGGCTAGTCCTAAACAATGGACAGCTTGAGTTTATCGTTGTCATGTTTCGAGCGGTCAGTCCTAAACAATGGACAGCTCGAGTTTACCTTTTATCATGTTTCAAGTGGTCAGTCCTAAACAATGGACAGCTTGAGTTTATCGTTGTCATGTTTCGAGCGGTCAGTCCTAAACAATGGACAACTCGAGTTTACCTTTTATCATGTTTCAAGTGGTCAGTCCTAAACAATGGACACCTTGAGTTTATCTTTGTCATGTTTCGAGCGGTCAGTCCTAAACAATGGACAGCTCGAGTTTAGCTTTTATCATGTTTCGAGCGGTCAGTCCTAAACAATGGACAGCTTGAGTTTATTTTTGTCATGTTTCAAGTGGTCAGTCCTAAGCAATAGACATCTTGAGTTTACCTTTCATTTTCCCAAAAGGTGCCATTTCCCGCTTTGTCGGATTACCGAATATCAAACAAAGTTTCATTCCCCGGTTTATCGGATTACGGAATATCAAACAAGTGTCTTTCCCCGGTTTGTCGGATTACGGAAGGTCACTCAAGTTTTATTTTCTTAACAGTGTCATCTCCCAGTATGTCGGATAACGAGGCGTCACTCAATTTCAACTTTCTCAAAAAATTGTCATCTACCGATGTCATCCCCCAGCGGGTCTGGTCAAGGGTTGTCACTAAATACAATGGTAGACAATCATTTTCCCCAGTGGAACTACATCCCCACTAGCGGAGTCGGATCCCTTTTCTTCAACGAATATGGGACAAAAATATGTCACTCCCTAAGTCAATAACTTGGCACGGCCCGTGCCACCAGCAGCACGGCCGTGCCAACCTTCAAATAACTCTTTTGCTGCTTCAGCTTCATGGACAAGCTACCTATTAGTTTACTTCTGACCTAAAAGCCCGTGGTTTCTTGTGGAACATTCTAGTGTTATATTTCTTAGGGCTTAAGTCATTGTAAACTATAAATAGAGTAGCTAGCTATCACAACAATTCATCTTTTGTTCTTGGAAATAATAAGTGACAATTGTTTCTTTGAATAAAAGTTCACCTTTATTTTATGTTCTTCTTCTTCTTCTCTTCTATGTCTACAAGGAAAGTTAGTGAGTAGACTTTTCTTGTCTTGGGATTGTTGGATAAATCTAATGACATAATCCTAATCAAACCAAGCCATAAACCCTAATTTTATATAATGAATTAACAACGGAGGGTTAGTATTTGTTAATTCATCATCTCAAATATCAATTCATAAAGCGACAACGGAGCTTTGATATTGGAACAAGTGAAATTAGACAAGGGTTGCGAAACATGAGAATAGTCTAGCAAACCTTGAGACATATAAAGTTTCGTTCTTCAAGGATTCTAATAGCAATCAACCATGAGAATAGGCGTGGTTGCTAGAGGAACACACTCACTGCACTTTGAAAGAAGCTTTGATACGCTTAAGAGAAACTTGTCTTTAGAAAGTAGGTTGAATATAAAGTTTAGGTTTAGGGTTTGTTTTGTGATGGATTGTCATCAAGATGAACCAATAATCAAGGCGCTTTTATTTTTATTATTTTCTTTTAATCAAAAATCCAAACCTTTTAACCTTTGAAACTTTCATCTAATCATTATTAAAAGTAAATTGAATTCATAACTCAATACTCTTTTTTACTACTTCGGTAGAACCGTGCCCTTGCGGTTTTACTCATCAGCTAAGCATAGCATGCAAAATTTCCAAAATAATTACTAGTATCAATTAGCATCACTATTCAATGACACAGATCAGAGATCTGCTTAAATTTAACTAGACCATAAAGGCAATATTAACTTTGAAATCTAAAAGTAGCATCTTAAAAAAGTACTTAGAAAAAATCAATGTAGTTCAGATTACGATGAAGTTTTATGGCCATGGTATTGCTCATTACTATATGAATACAACCAGCCATTTCTTGTGTGTCTTATTAAAAGTGTCTGCATTTTGAAAAGAGAGGAATGTACCACAACTTACAAATCAGAAGCAAGAGCATCACCTCCTGGACTGTCAATTCGGATAACAACAGCCTTGAATTTATTTGACACTGAGAAGAAAAGGACAGTTCAGTCTAACCGGGACTCAAATGATGGTGTAGGTATGACAAGCTAAATATATGTAAATAACACCGTAAAAAATTATAAGTTCTGCAAACAGTGACATAGAAAAATTGTGAAAATCAATGTTATCCTTGTGTTATGGTAGGTCAGGAAAATAGATTAGTAGCATGTACGTTGTTGGTTAATACCTAAGTTACATAATCGAACATAATTAATCTCTCTGATTTCCGCTAGCAGATGGGTCTCTCTTTGTCAAATTTATACCTCACTTGGGAAGGAAGCTATACTTCTTCAAAAGTTCCAGTTTTAGTTGTAAAAACGTTAAAAAAAAAAAAAAGTGTCATCCCTAAGCTAGTTCTTGCAGTTTCTTTTGCAAGATCCACTTCCTTTTATATTTTTTCAAAATCATGGAAGGATTCTATAGACCCGTGCTCAGTTGAAAATACTAAGAATAAGTTCAATACTTTCACCTCCCATCTGTTATAGCAAATAATACAACTCTAAACAAAGATAACTATGTGGCTGCATTAACAAAAACTGCCATAATCAATGTAATTAGCATCATAACACTTCACTTATTGCGTGCTTTGAAATTTAAAGAAGAACAATTTATAAGATCAAAAGTGTACCTTTGACCTTACGGATATTATTAATAAAGTCCTCTGCAACGATACCTTTGCCACCAACACGAGTGATGGTCCCTGAGGCTCGGACGACAGCTATCTGTTCTTTACCACCTGATATTCCAACGGTCTCTTTTCTAACTCCAGAGTATTTTCTGTATTTGAAGAAAGGAACAGTCTGCTTAATGAGTTATTTGGCATAATGCATCTAATATAAGTTTGATAGAAAACAGGAAGCCATAGCAAGTCATACTCATATCAGATAATTAGAACAGTGCTATATACAAAATAAGTACAAGTCATGAGAACTAAGGTTCCGTCTCTACTATTATGTCTCAAAAATAAAATGTACATACCAATACAAATTTTTTTAATAAAAAAACCCACCTGCACTGATAACCTTTTCCGTGTTTATATAGTTCTTGTTATTAGTGAGAAGAATTATAATTATGTTCTTTGTTTATGGAAACTATCGCATCATCGAACAATATTATTGATTTCTGAACAAGAAAATAAAACAAAGACAACAGAATTTTATCAAACAAAAGATTTATAGACATTTTTCAAGTCAACCTTTATCTAAGCTGAAGAAATGGCATAATACAATATAAAGGCCCCTACTCTATAAACGGGAAATTCACCTGAAATAAACCACAGACGGATATTTGTTTGATTTCACCTGAAGTCTCTTCTTCAACCTAGGTATAACCTGCAAACCACAGGCGGATATGTGATTAATATTTGTTTGATTTTGTACAAGATGATCACCACCCCCCCCCCCCCCCCATTAGTCTTTGTTCCAACTCTCAATATGATTTATATTAATCAAGCTGGCAACTGCTACCGTGAAACATGCAAGTAATCAGTCACATAATACCAAAGTACTGCATGTACCTCATCATCATAGAGTATGCTTGTTATGAAACCCTTTTTTTTCAGTCTGGCTACTCGATAGACACCTTCATTTATGAAGTTCTCAATATCTTCTCTTTTCTTTCCTGTATATAATTAGCAGAAGCTCAAAGGTTAATTCATTTGTTTAAGATACAATTAGGACATTAAAAGCAAATGTAGCTCTAGCAGAAGAGACTTTATCCAGCCAATTTGAATAGATATTATCCAGTAATGCAGTCAGCATCTCACGATGATCTTCAGACATGGTTTTACGGGTTAGTCTATCTCCTGCCCTTTTATATTTTCCAATTCTTTCAACTTGTGGTTCAATTCCAAGATAGTCATAAACACCTGAAAGAATTAACACGATTGTTAGGCTTAAGTATAGACATCAACAAATTTATATTTAAAAAGGTTTAACAACAAATTTCCCTATATTAAAAACCATTAAGCATTATGATTAGATTTGAGCAACTAACACTGCAAGTTTTACAAATGTAGTAGGGAGTCATGCCACCAGTACTAGTCTGTTGTAATTTTTTTGTATATTTGAAAAATTTAAATATAGTGTATCATATTTTAACTGAGAAATGAATACCAAAAAAAGATATTTTAAGTGAGAAATATGGAAAAATATGTTTGTAGGAAATTATTATTATTAATATGTATTTTATTTATTATCTATGATAATTTTGACTTGGTCCAATTCTTGTGGTCATATCTTATGTTTGACTTAGTCTAACTCCATTACTCCCCCTTTTTCTCTTTACAAACCACTTCCCCTATTTATATGTGAACTTGACTCATTTTTATGAGAATGTAAAAAAAAAAAAATTCTCATTTAGTAATCTCATTTTTGTGTCCTGCGATGCAAGGAAAGGCAGAATGAGCATACCTCTAAGAAATGTCCCTTGAACAGTGAATCCAAACAAATGAACATAAGCACTCGGAGGAGCATATATTTCTTCACATGCACAAGCAATGTAATATTCTTTTTCTCGAATTAAAGGGAGATAAGCCACAACACATTTTCCTACAAACATCATAAATTATCAAGGTCTTTTATAAGCAACAAAGGTTAATATGATCGAATGGTTAACATAGATAGATACTGTAACACAAAATTCTCGAAATATAGACTTGTGATGGCACCTGATTTTCTGAAATTCAAGATTTGTCTTCGAATTTCATCAGCTTTAGCCCAACCACAATTTAAATTATCAATTTGAAGATACACGGCAGAAATACGAGGATCATAAGCAGCTTTCAACAAATTATCCCAAATTTGGGGCAGAAGCTGATCGGCTATCTACATAGACAGAAAAATGAAATAAAAAATTAAGCAAAACAATAGTATGGGCGAGAAGCTATGTTCGCACCAACACCTCTAGTCGAAGGTATGTCTGGTATCCAACATCTCAGACACAGACACACTAATGTGATTACATTCAATTAATTCATTTTCTTAGAGAAATGTCAACGTGTCACATAATCACATTCAATTCATTTTCTCAAATTATTTCATATATGTATCAGTGTCGTGTCTGTTTCTACGCCTGTGCTTCGTTAGGGAGAAGGAAAACCTGTCCGCGCAAAATGATCTTCAAGACGCTGCCGTGTGGAACACGCTCCGAAGAGTCAGCTGTTAACAAGTTGAACTTGACGAGAAGCTTGTTGAAGCCGGTAACGGGCTTAAAATCAAAGTCGCCAGTGGGAAAATCATTGTCATTGCCACTAACAGAGTCTTGTTTAAGAGTAGAATTTGAAGATGATGAGTAACAAGATAAGTGAAATTTGAAGGGTTTGGGTTTGAGAATGCGACGAGAGAGAAAGCGTTGGAATTGAAAGCGAGTACTCATGAAGGATGATGGTGGTGTTTGGCCGTGATTTGACATTTCCGACACTTCACAACTGCAAAATGTGGGAGGGAAAAGAAGAAAGAGTGTGCAAAAAGTAAACTTTGGAATGAAAGAGAAGTGAAAATGCCAGGAAAGAAACTTAACTCTTAAGTCTGACTCCCATTCAGTGGAAGTCTTTCATTAATAGTATTTTTTATAATGAAAGCACATGTTAGTGATTCCACAGATACACTAACAATTATACATTAGAAATTATGTCAATTTATTTATCAAAAAATTGAATTTGTTTTCAATAAATATTTACTATTTATAGAGTCAATAACATGTGATCTCTTTCATTAATTTTACATCTATTTTTATTTCCTTTTAATCTTACTTTTCATCTCTTACAAACATCCAAAATCCTTTTTTTTTTTGTTGAGGGAAAACATCCAAAATCATGGAACGTGAACAAACTTAATGGAATGTTAAAGATTAAGCTAAAAATATCCCATTAATATTTCATTGTATAAGTGAGTTTTTAGTCAATTTTTTTGTATTTTTATTTTTCTATGTATGTGTGGTCCATGAAACTCAGTTCACTTTTTTTTTTATTTTATAAAATTAGCACAGATGTCAACCGATTCAATATCACTTGTGTACTATTGAGATACCGGTATTATATAACATTTGTCAATGAAGGTGTGCCACATAGGAAGATCTAAAGAGGAAAGAGAAAATATATGCATGTGAAGTGCTATGTGGCACACCTTCGTTGACCAATGTTATATATTGGTATCCCGATGGTACACAAGTAGTGTTCGGCACCTTCATGCCATAGCCTGGTACTATCCATAAAAATGCTTCTAGAGTTTATGATACTTAGCTTGGGAGAGGGACGATTGTTGGTACATTTGGAGTTTGACATACAACCATCAACCAACCAAGATATCTATACTAATTTCAGAAAATGACATAACATAATGTTATAACATGTCTCCCTATCGGACGTGTTTTCGATCAGAAGTGTGTGAGTGCTACAAAGAGAAAGAATATATGTATGAGTGAGAATGGAAAACCTAGTCACACAGTTATTTTCAAAATGCTACCATGTTTAACACACTCTGACTATTGAGTATGACTGTTATATAGACACAAGAAGAGCAAGAGACAGAGGAGTTGAACTATCGTAGTGAATCTCCCTTTGCCCTTGTTAGGCCTAACTATCTGCTGTGGCAGACATTGGGTGGTACCGGGAGCGATATTCCTCATGGTACATTTCAAGGGTATTGTTGGAATATAGATCGTAGTATTATATATCTCTTGTAACATGTAACTGCAATCTTGTTTAAGTCTTAGAATGTTTGGTTAAGTTTTGAGTGATGTCTCGCATATTAGTTTTTCTGTATGCACCCTCTACGTAGGATCATTATGTATTTTAAATCTTAATGAAAATGATTTCAGTTTTAGAATAAAATTTTATTTTGAACGATTTGAAACACTTTTGTGATTAGAATCATAATGATTCAAATCATTCTTCATTATTCTTTTTGCAATGAATCATCATTCTTAGGTTTTGAGATTCAAATCATGAATGGATTTCTCAAAATCCAGATCTTCTGTTTGGAACAATTTGAATCACAATCCGACAATTCGAATCATTCTTCATCAGGATCATAAATCATGATGATGATCTGAATCATTATTCATATGTATCAAATCAATCTCCAAACGAACCCAATGATTAATTTTAACATCTAATTCAACTCACTAAATGAGCGATTCGAATCATAAAGGGGTTTAAACTATTTTTTGGGATACATAAAATCTCTTCTACAAAAGTTTCATTTTGCAACCAATGATAAATTAAATATGAATTTTTAAATTATTAGTGGTTAAAAATTAATATTTTGGGGTACAAAAACCATTAAAAAATGTGGCATGAACTTTTTTTTTTGTTACTACATGAACTTATATTTCCAGAAACCAAAATCCATGACATAATTTGTCAAGAAAAAAAGCAATGACGGAAAATATTTAATGATCAAAATTGCTAAATTAATTTAAAAGGATTAAAAATAAAATTTAAGATATTTATAAGCGGAAAAAACTTATTTACCAGTTAAATTTAAACTAAACATTCTTATAAGAAAATTACAACTAAACACCGAATTTAAAAATAAAAAAAAAGAAAAAAAAAAACACCTAACGTCATAATTTTTGGGTAGTAAGTAACAGAAGAAGTGAAGAAAGAGGCAACTACATTAGGTTGTTTTGAAATTTGGGAATCGAATTTGGCGGGAATGGAAGGAAGTGAAAGCGATGTGGTTTTCGAATCGGTGATGAATCTGAATCCACAACTCTTCTTCAACGAAATTCTCAACACTGTTGACGATTTCTTCATCGATACTTTCGATTTCTTCTTCCAGTAATTAACTAACCCCTTTCTCGCTTCTTCTTCTTTCAAATTTCGCTGTTATTGCAAATTCTATAACCTGATTGATGATTGTAATGTTTCAGGGAAGCATCCAACAAGCTCATTGCCGAAGCTACTCAAAGATCCCAACATCTCACACAGGTTTCATTTCTCTCCTTCCTTCATTCTAAGAAATTTCTTAATTCAATTTAATTAACTTTAATTATGGTAATTAAAGAACGCTATGATTAAAATTGGTTATTTATTTATTTTATTTTGTGGAAGGGTGTTGATTGCATTCGACAAAAGGTTCAATCTGTTTTGGATCAAAAGCTTGCTGTTTGGGAAAAATACTGTCTTTATCATTGTTTTTCTCTTCCTCAAGGTTTTCAATTGCCAAACACTCTCAATGTATGTTCTGCTCCAACTTCTTGTTATTCACTAATTATGGTCAACGTGGCCTCAATCACAGTCCATTGCAGTCACAGAGACATCAAAAGAGATTAAAGGAAATGCACTGTCAAGTGTAAAGTTATTTTACACTGACAACCAATCACAACTTGCCAAGACATCAAACAATACAATTATGTTACTGTTTTTTCAATTTCTTTATTTTAAAAATGTATAATATGATGTGGCAAATTGAAAACTTGTGATTGAATGTTAAGTGTAAAATAACTTTTCATTGATAGTGTATATTCCATAATCTCTTATCTAAAACCTTGTTCCTTTGTATAATTTTTTCTTAAGAAAGTGTACTTTCTTTCAGGGGGAAACAAGTGGGAATGACATTAATCCTGGTTCTACTTCCGATCTGGAATTAGATGCTCAATTAGAATCATTGAGGAAAAAACTAGCTGAGGTAACAAGAATGTAGAATGTAGATTGTTAAAAGTTTTCATTTTGTAGATAGTGAAGTTGTTACTTATTTTGTTTCTCATTTGATTTATCTTGGTAATAAATGTGCTGCAGGTGGGGAAAGAGTCTGAAATGCTGAATCAAGAAATTCATGCATTAGAGAGTCAGTCTTCTCACAATGCTCGGTATATCAACGAGGCAGTACAATTATTTAAGCAAAATTCTTACACTGAGTTGTTTCAGGGTAATTTAAGAGCTTCTTATCATCCTTTTGCTCATGTTTTAACGTTTTGCAGATAAGATCCTGTGCTACTCAGAACTAGTATTGATACTGTTTTTATGATTTCTATTTAATCAATCCCGCGATTCTCCATTTTGGTACCTGTTTGTATGCATTAACTATATTAACACATGCATATTGCTTTTCTCATGCAGTTTTATGATACAAAAGAACATTGAAATATTTGGATACGGTTTTGTTTTGTTTTCCAATTACACAGTCAGTAATATAAGAAACTATCGTTTCAGAATATTTTAGCAAATAATGAACATCCAGGATAGTCCATCTTTTGATTGTGTTTTATACTTATTTTAATGCCTTTCATGTCTACATGTAAAGATTAAGATAAGATTTGTTTGAATTGGGGGCAACATTTTGGGGGCACCAATAAAGGTACCATAGGTCAGGATGTTAATACTGTGAACCTTAATAAAAGAGAAATGAAACAAATAATGTCAAAAATTTCCTGGAGCTCTGCACTATTGCAAGTAGGAAAGAATGAATTTGTTTTTTCTGATTGAAATTATTAACAAATTATTAGCTAATATTATATGTTGAACTTTTAGTCAGTAGATTTTTACATTTATGATTGTGTTCCTGTAGAGATCATGACAACCGCCTCAGAACTTCGAATGAAGATGGGAAAGCTTAACACCAGCATGATTGAAGAGACAGGAAAAGTGAAAGGAAAAAGGTTTGACAACAATAAAATGGACATTTCTGCTATATATGCTTCCAAAGGTAACCAAAATATCATTCATTCTTCTGCAACATGAATTAATTTTCACAGGCTGAACTCCATATTTCTGATTTGAACATTTCTGGATGCAGGCCTATCTAATACGAAATTCGAAGATCTTCAAGAATTTGTAACTCTTATGAAGAGCACGTGAGCTTGTATATATTTTTCATCAACCCAGTTGGACTGGTCTTATCACTCATGCTTGCTGTACCTGTAATTGTTTATTGGCAGTCTATTAGTTGGAATTTTCCTGTCTTGTACTGAAATTAATGGATTTAAATTATTCGGAGATACCTGAAGAATCTCGTAGTCTTTCTTGATTTGGTTGTGCAAAGGCAGAAGCTAGAAGTTTGTAAGTGATAGGTACCAAAGTGAAGTGCCTGACAAGTTATAGGGAGATACTTGTGTTTCTTTAATTATTAATTTTAATTAATTGTTAGCTGAGTTTACTAGGTTGTGGTAAAGCCCTATATTGTGATAAAACTATTTTTGCATTGCCAACATTTTGACGAGATTTCTTTTTACTGCACAAAAGGTGAATATGTAAAGGGAAAGTAGAAGGGAAATATAAGCACATGTTAAGGAATAAATGTTTACTTGTTTTTTTTATTGATTATTGATTTGTTGATGTTCAAAAATAACTTTACAGGTGTTTTTGTGAGTCATACATGGTTATGGTATTTCAAATGTACAATACTTGGTTGTTGCCTTTAGAAGGTAAAGGTTCACTTGGTCCAACATCTTATGTCATTTGAAGTTGATGTTACTTATTTGTGCCCTTTTAAGGTCTTTGGCATTTACTTAATGTAGAACTTATGACAACTGAAGTGTTTTATGATCTTAGTAGTTAAACATTCTGTTATAGTTAAATTCTTGAGGATTTTGTCGTCTATTTTCCAGAATATCGTGCTGCCTGTCTATGCATTACAAACACACTACCATTAAGGTTATAGACTAAGGTTATAGACTCATGATCTTCCACTTTTTCATTAACTTATGTTGTAAGTGTATGTAAATGTTGATCAGAAGAATATAGAGATTTTTGGGCGCCTTAGCAAGAGTACATAGTATGATCAATAATTTTCTTTATTTAGTCCCCATGTATTTTTTTTTTTCATAGCAATACAAATGTAGCAAATGAGTGAAAAACTTTAGGGGGAAAAGATGCTAGCATAAGAAGCAAGCAGGGAACCACCATAGAGTGTTCCATTGTACTCTTGAACCTCACTAATTGGTTGAGTACCATACTCAGCAGGAAGAGATACAATCTGTAAAATTAAACGATTCTCAGACACTGACTCCTGTAGGCAAAGTCGTACGTCTTGGAGATCCTGGCCGTCCTAAAAAACTATTCACTGAAATCCAAAATTGGCCTCTTGAGTTCCTCTTAATGTTATTTGGTCTTCCAGCAAGTAGCATGAATAATTCTGATGAATTTGCTCTCGGTCCTTTCAGCCACACTCTCCGAACTTTGAAGGATAGAAATTCGCTAACAAGTGCGAATGAGCCATCTCTACTTATTGCCACACCAGTTGGCACTTCAAGATTGCTTAGTAACACTGTTGTTTGGTTGGTGCTAGGATCATATCTCAATAGGCTTCCTGAATGATCTCCACTTTCTACCAGTGTGCGGAAATCCCTACCAAAAATCAAGTGATGTGAACATTTGTTACTGTAATGCTGAATTGGCATTTAGGTGCAAAAGACAACATTGTAAGTAGACAAACTATGCTTACTTGAGCTGGAATTTAGCGCTAGCTATGGTAAAATAAACGATTCCAGTGTGTGGGTCTACATCCAAACCATCAGCAAACACAGTAGAATTGGTTTGTGCAGGTCCAACTATTTGGGTTGCTTTCCCTCCATTGGGACCAACCATAAGTAGTCCATAATAAGCATCAGCTATATACAAATCACCTGTCTGATTATTGAAACTCAATCCTAATGGCCTCCCACATGTTGGTTGGAGTGCCGAGTAGTCATCAAGGCCATCACAGACTGTCTTGTTCCTGATAAAAGAATAGGTATAATTTCTGACTTTCATTTTCTGATTTTACTTTCATTTATAAAATTCTCACGTTGATTCACACACAAAATAACAAGAAAAAAAATCTAGTGTTTTCTATATAAACACGAAGATCGTGAGGTCTTAGCTTTAGTGGTTAAAAGGAAAATAGAAAAATGTAAAAAGAAAAGGGAAACAAATTGAAAACAAGATGATATGCTTGTATTTAAAATTGAAAATAGTACTTTTACAAAATAAATGGTCACTTAACTCATTAGGCTTTGAATCTAGCTAACTAATTAATAGTTTTTTTTTGAAAGGAGAACTGGCTAATAGTTGATGGGTGAAATATTAGTTACCTGTTTGGGGAAGTGTAAGCATATTCCTTGAAGAAACCTTTATCTGGACCAACATATTTGAAAATTCTTCCATCAGAGGAGCCGACATAAGGTCCTTCACCGTTTCTATCAAATGCAAGTGACTCAGGTCCTGTCACTGGTGGTGGTAGCTGAAGCTTGTTCAACAATATAGCTACTGATGATGGAGAACACAATAGTAAGATAAGAAGAGTAGTTGCAGTCACAACCATTGCCATATTCAACATGATTGCCAATAACAAGTTTAATGATCTATGATGTTACTTTGTAAGGTGTGAGTCCTAACTATGAACTAAGCAATGTATTTATAGGCATACTGGCATCATGCCATACATGCAATGCAATGGGTGAAAAATGTGATGCCAACTCATCATTTTTTTTTTAAGCAAAAGAAAATTCAATAAAAATAAAAGGAAGTACAAGACGGGGGCATGAACCTGACCCAGAAAACCACAAGCTCAACCCTAACAAGTGATACATCAAATCAGTACACAAGTGGTAAATAAAAAACAACTCTAAACAACACTTCCACGGACAATCCAGCAAACCCACGTATGGATGCGAAACCGAATTGCAAAAAAAGCGTAGAGTGAGTATTCAGAGTATCAAAAGAATTAACAAACGAATTAACAAAAGAACACACAAAATTATGCTAAGCAAGACTTCCCTGTCAAAAGAAACGTTCATATATAGTTTTTAACAAGTTCTGATTAGTTCATAATTATGTGTTTATGAACAAAGCATATAACATGTGAAGACTGTGGAATTAAAATGTGAAACTAAAGAACTATAGCAGGAAAAAGATATGGTCGGTTTGTGACTCATGAAAACTCTTCTCAAATGTAAATTACTAAATGTGCACAATGGCGTGTACCGATATTTTTTACTAGTAAGTGGACCCATTTGATTTATAAAAACTAGCCGGTAAACAAACACTTACTTCTTTATCACTTTTTTCGATAAAGATCATAGTTGACCTTTATCATAGTGAAAATTTGAACTTCAACTTTTAGAATTTGTTATCATTTAGTATCGTTATTTTATTTTCATTACTATCTTTTGAATTCAAAATTAAATTAGGATTAGTTTTGATTTAATTTTTTTAAGATTAATTAAGAAAAAATAATTTAGGATTTGATCAAATTTGATTTGATTAGCCTCAGAAGGATAAAATTTGAAATAAAAAAGTTTAAATGAAAAAAAGAAAAAACTAGACCATAACTTGATATTCCCTTTATCTAATAGACTAGTGTTTAGGCTTTTTTCAGTAAAAGCTTTTTTCCACATGTAAGAGTTTGTCCTTCCAAACAAAGTCAATGAGAGGATCATGAGCAATGCCAATGACACATGCTGAGTTGTAAATTAACAACTTACTTAAGTATTTACCATCATAACTTAATATGATTTAATTATTTACTATGAAAAAATGGGGTTTATACAACGAAAGATATAGTCCTTAAAGGTTTGCTATACGGAGGTAAATATAATTTACCCTATACCATAAAGAAAATCTCTCCTCCCTCTAGGTAATCATTCATCAATCCCAAAATGGGGTTGGTCGATGGATATTCATCCAAATTCTGAAACATGGTTCCATCCATCCGCGCTTGAACTTCATCAGAAAATGCCGAGTCCTGTAGCAGTTCCTTAAATGTTCGGTCTGCTCCAGCAAGATAATTGCCTTGATTGCTTAAAATCGCGGGTGGAGTAGAACTGGGACTTGAGAGCTCCACAACGGTAACCTGGAATAGGTCAAGGACAATCATTATAGGAATCATGAAATCATCAAATAAATCAACAGACATCAAAATAAAGGTGTTCTTAAATCAACCTGACTGTCTTGAGGTATATTGGCCTTCAATTTGGCTATAGCAATAGCACGAGATAACCCACCAATAGCATCAACCAAACCATGAGATACTGCATCCTTACCGGTCCAAACCCTCCCCTGTGCAACCTCTTCCATCTTGTCTACCTAGTGACAGTACAGTAGCAGTAAGTAACTATTGGATATACAATGAGGAAGAACAGAAAGCATGAAAAAATAGATTTTTCTTAAATAAATTTAAAACATACAGTCATTGATCTAGACAGGGCAGCTTTGTCTCGAAATTGTTTATAAGCATTTTCTGTTCTCTTGGCAAATAGCTCTGCTTCATGTGGCCTGTACCAAAGAGAGTGGGATTAAATGATTTTAACCAAATTCAATTATTGCAGTCAAGTCATAAAAGATTAAACATTCCCTTCTCAACAGAAAGTGTCCGACGTTACAGTTGTATATCAGATGGCACAGTGCACATTAACATTCTCTACTAGATTCTTCATGTATAAATGAACAAAGTCTGTAAGGTACCTAAAAGAACGATGATCAGCTTCAAAGAGCTCGGCATATTTACCCCTTGATATAACTTCTTTGTTGAAACCAATCCTCTTATGACGTTTCTCATAGTTAAATTTTTCTACAAAAGCAAGTTATGTCATCAAGTTAGTAGATTACAAAACCAAAGAAGAATATATGAAAGGGGAACACTGACTGTTCCTCATTATTTCAGAGTTCAATTCATTTCTTTCATTTCAGATACAATTTACATTGGTTGCATATGGTTACCATTCAAATGATATTTCAAACTCCTATAGTTTTCTAATCAAAATAATTTCAAAACGTAATTACCATATTACCATAAAACTCTGTGAAATGGTAATATAGCTACAAGACCGCAACAAGAAGTGAGGAGCCTTTACGAATATCTTACAACACAACAATCTCAGCCAAGGGGGGTAAAAGAATAGGGATTTTAGCTGAGTGTCTGGCCATAATATGAGTTTCCTCAATTGAGCAAATAAGGTGGAAGGCAAAAAATCCACCATATAAACACGCCATGGCGGGCATTCCTTAACAAATTTCCTATGACGGTTGTCCGAAAATACGTCACGCCACTCTGCCATGGCGGCACCATGACTGTCATTTAACAATACTGCCATTTAGGATCTAACACGTGGATGGCCTCGTATGTTTCAATTATACCAACATTTGTATGTTGGCTAATAATTCACAATAAATCTGTTATTAGTTTAAGTTAAATTACTATCCATGATTAGCCTTCTACTTTCTCTTACTCATGATCACTCCAATCGAACCGGTTAAGGTAAGATTTTCTGCAACAATGACATCTGCTCCCATTGCCATATAGTATCCTCCACTTGCGGCCTTATCAGACAATGAAGCAACGACTGGTTTTTTGGCAGCAAGAAGCCTGATTTCTCTCCACATTCTGTAGACCATGATATCAAAATTTATCAGTAAGCATGCAAACTTTCCAAATTAATTACTAGTATCAATTACCATTACTATTCAATGACACAGATCAGAGAAGTACTTCAATTCAACTAGACCATAAAGGTAATATTAACTTATCTTTGAAATCTAAAAGTAACTAGCATCTTAAAAAAGTTATAAGGAAAAATCAATATAGTTCAGGTTATCATGAATTTTATGGCCATGGTATATATCATTGCTATATGAATACAACCAACCATTTCTTATGTCTTATTAAAAGTGACTGCATTTTGAACAGAAAGGAATCTACAAGAACTTACAAATCAGAAGCAAGTGCATCACCTCCTGGACTGTCAATTCGGATAACAGCAGCCTTGAATTTTTTTGACGCTGAGAAGAAAAATACGACAAAGTGTGACCGAGACTAAAAAATGGTGCAGATATAACTAAAAAATTTCAGGTTCAACAAACATCGTCATAGAAAAACTGTGAAAACCAATGTTATCCATGTGTTATGATATGTCCGGAAAATAGATTAGTAGTATGTACGTTGCTGTTAACACATAAGTTACATAAACTAACATAAGTACATAACTAATCCCCAATGCTTAGGTCCTGAAACATAAGGATGAAGATCTATGCAACTCAGAAATGTTCATATATTTTCTCTGATTTCCACTAACAGATGAGTTTCTGTCAAATTTATACCCCACACTTGGGAAGAAAGCCATCCTTCAAAAGTCCAGTTTTAGCTGTAAAAACTTAAAAAGAGGTGCCATCCCTAAGCTAGTGTTGCAGTTTCTCTTTTACGATCCACTTGATTTTATATTTTTCAAAATCTTGGAAGGATTCTGAAGGCTCGTGTTCAGTTGAAATTACTAAGAATAAGTGTAATATAACTCTAAACAAAGTTAACTATGCGATTGCATTAATAAAAAACTTTCATAGTCAATGTAAGTAGCATCATAACATGTATTATGTGCTTTGAAATTTAACGAAGATAAACTTATAAGATCAAAAGAGTACCTCTGACCCTACGGATCTCATTAATAAACTTCTCTCCAATGATACCTTTGCCACCAACACGATTGATGGTCCCTGAGGCTCGGATGACGGCTATCATTTCTTTACCACCTGATATTCCAACAGTCCATTTTCTAACTCCAGAGTATTTTCTGCATTTGAGGAAAGGAACAATCTAATTATGCTTAAGGAGTTATTTATACTCAAAAATATAAATAAAATGTAAATACCAATACATTATATTTTTATAAGAATAAAAAAACATCATTTGCACTGATAACCATTTCCATGTATAAATAGTTCTCTTTATTAGTGATAAAAGTTATAGTTAAGTTCTTCGATTATGGAAATTATCAGTCATCAAAAAGTATTGTAGATTTATGAATAGCAAACTAAAACAAAGACAAATGAATAATTTTATCAAACTAAGGATTTATAATCATTTTTTAAGTCAACCTTTATCTATACTGAAGAAATGGCATAATACAAAAGGCCCCTGCCCTATAAAAAGGAAATTTACCTGAAATAAACCATATGCAGATGATTGTTTGATTTCACCTGAAGTCTCTTTGACTTCTTCAACCTAGTGATAACCTGCAAAACATTTTATGTTTCTCATTCTTTTTAGTCTTAACCCCCTTATGAGTGTATCGTAGACAGATGCAAGAAATCAATCCTATAATCCAAAGTACTGCATGTACCTCATCATCATAGAGTATGCTTGTTATGAAACCCTCTTCTTTGAGTCTGTCTACTTGATACACACCTTCGTTTATGCATTTTTCAATATCTTCTCTTTTCTTTCCTGCATAGCGTTTGCAGAAGCCCAAAAAGTTAATTTATTTATTGTTTAAGATACAATTAGGACATTAAATGCAAATATACCTCTAGCAGAAGAGACTTTATCCAGCCAATTTGAATAGATATTATCCAGTATTGCAGTCAATGCCTCACGGTTATCTTCGGACATGGTTTTATGGGTTAGTGTATCTCCTGCACTTTTATATTTGCCAATTCTCTCAACTTGTGGTTCAATTCCAAGTAAGTCATAAAATCCTGAAAGAATTAACATAAGTGTTAGACTTAAGTATGAACATCAACAAGTTTAAATTTAAAAGGGTTTAACAATAAATTTCCATATACCAAAAACCATTAAGCATTATGATTATATTTGAGCAACAAACACTAGAAGTTTTATAAATGTAGTAGTGAGGCATGACACCATTACTAAACAGCCTGTTGCAATTTTTTTTGTATATTTCGAAAGTTTTAAATATATATGATCATATGTTTAAGCGAGAAATATGGAAAAATATCGTAGTAGAATTTGCCTTATTATTATTTATTTTATTTGTGACTTATAATAATTTTTGGCTTCGTGGTCCAATCCTTTTAGTCATATTTTATGTTTGACTTAGTCTAACTCTGTTGCTCTTCATTTTTTTCTCTGGTTACCACTTTCCCTATTTATAGGTGAACTTGACTCATTTTTATGTGAACCAAAAATACTCTCATTTAGTAATCTCTTTTTTGTGTCCTCGGTTCTAGCGAGAAGGTGAGAGGGGTCTGTTAAATCCGGGGTTTCTGCATTAGGCACATAAGTCTGTGAGGTCAATGTGTTCAGCGCAAACTAGGTGTTCGTAACCGATTCACATGAATTGCAGCAGCACTGACAACAACATCAAACTTTGTTAAAAAAAAAAACAAAAAAAAGCAGAATCACATGCCTCTAATAAACGTTCTTTGAATAGTGAATCCAAACAAAGAAACAGAAGCACTCGGAGGGGCATATATTTCTTCACATGCACAAGCAATGTAATACTCTTTTTCTCGAATTGAAGGGAGATAAGCCACAACAAATTTTCCTACAAGCAACATCTCAAATGGTTAATATAGATAGATTGTAACATGAAATTCTCGAGTGTTCCAAGTTGAGCTCACACCTGATTTTCTGAAATTTAATATCTGCCTTTGAATTTCATCAAGTTTAGCCCAATCACAATATAATGTATCAATATGAAGATATACTGCAGAAATACGAGGATCATATGCTGCTTTCAACAAATTATCCCAAATTTGGGGCAGAAACTGATCGGATATCTACAAAGACATAAGAAAAAGAATGAAAAAAAAATTAAGAAAAACAACAGTAATAGTATGAGTGAGAAGCCTTGATCAAACTGTGTACAGTGTCCCACTCAAGTAATTCATATATTTCTTGTGTCGACATGTCAGTGTTATGTTTGTGTGAGGGGAAAAAGGGAAACCTGGCCGCGTAAGATGATTTTCAAGATGCTACCATGTTCAACACGCTCTGAAGGGAATGCTATTAGCATCTTGAGCTTGACGAGAAATTTATTGAAGCTGGTGACTGGCTTGAAATCAAAGTCACCAGTGGGATAATCTTTGTCATTGCCATTGACAGATTTTTGTTTAAGAGTAGGATTTGAGGATAAGGAGGAACAAGAAGAGCGGGATTGGAAGGGTTTGAATTTGAAAAGCGGTTTTAATAATTTGAGAAAGCTTTGGAATTTGAAAGCGGGTACTTGTTGCGGTATGGATGTGATTGACCCTTTCGTCATTTTACAATTAGTCTAATCACAGCAAAAGATGACTTGTTGAGAACAACCAATTTTTACCGGACTTTACCCTACCTTCTACAGAACTTTGAATTACTAGAGCATGGTTGGGTCAACATAAAAAAAAAAAATCAATTACTTGGAGCTGGACGTGAAAAATCGATGAGTGATAGAATGCAAGGAAATTTATAAGACCATGTCTAACAGTTGGTAAAACGGTATGCTAATAGCGAAAGGGAAAGAATAATAGGATTTGCATGATTTATCAAAATAGGGTTATAAGGAGAAAGGTTAAATATGTTTTTCTCCTTGTAAATATACCAACTTTTTATTTTAGTCCCTTTAAAATTTTCCTTCAACTTTTAGTCCTTTAAAAAAATTTCATATTCACTTTTGGTCCCTCATTTAAAGTAAACTCATATGTAGAATTCATCTTTTCTAATACAATTTTGCAGAAAACTTCACAATATTATAAGAATCTCTCCAAAAAAAATTAGAATTTTTTTTTATGGGAAAAATTAGAATTTTTTGACAAAACATGAATTTAATATGAATTTTTATATTTTTTAGGGTTAAAAATTCATATTAAATTTATGTTTTTTCAAAAAATCTAAATTTTTAAAAAATATTTTTACAGTATTTTACACACTTATGCACAAATTTATTAAAAAAATACGAAACTTAACTTTAAAATAGGGACCAAAAGTAGTGATTGAAAATTTTATAGAGACTAAAAGTTCAAGGAAAATTTTAGAGGGACTAAAACGAAAAGTTGATATATTTATAGGAATCAAAAACATATTTAGCTGGTTAGTTCATATTAATTTTTAATAAAAAATAATAAGATAATACTCCAACTTATTGGAATACATGAGTTGGTTGTAGTTAAAATCAATCCGTAAACTAATTCGTAGATTTTCGCTTTGTATATTTCCATACTATTAAACATTACTCATATTTTATATATATAAAGAAAACTACCCCTTTCAACATTTTTGAGTTGGATTTTTCTTTTCAAAAATACCCTCAATTTTCAATATAAATAACACATGTAACAAATATATAAGAATAAATTTAAATATTAAAATAAAAGTGTAACAAACACAAATATCCAGTTTTTTCTTCTATCATTTAAAAAATGTAACAAACTAGACGAGTGTATCTATCCTTACTTTTTCATTATCCTAATTATATCCTTAAACAACAATTTCTTCTATAATAAAGATTGTTGTTGGTGTCATTAAAACATAAGAATCTAGATAATCATGGTTAGTTTGATTTGTTATAATTTGAAAGCAAAAAATATTTATATTTTTACTTTTAATCAAAATTAAAATTTCATGAAAAAACAATGTTTATAATTTTCAAACGTTAACGCAATAAAAAGAGCGGAAAGACGGCACGTTAGTGCCCGTCTTTTCGCTAGTATATATATATATATATATATATATATATATATA
>Ga0228711_1004594_pt1 | contig 21176 bp, 9 predicted proteins | sample MedpolnodulmetaG_2_FD_177996 | JGI IMG/M metagenome (GOLD analysis project Ga0228711, IMG submission 177996) | Root nodule microbial communities from Medicago polymorpha collected in Santa Monica, California, United States - brown nodules | ecosystem: Host-associated > Plants > Roots > Nodule... | reverse complement strand
GGGTGTAAAATGATTTGTGTTTCGATACATTCATGTAAAAGCAAGTTGAATCATAAATCTGTGTGTTAGAATCAATTCTAGAACCAAAAGCTACAAATAGTAGCTTCAAGTAGAATTGCTTTAGTCCCCAAAATTGACTTATTAAAAAAAAATCGATAGAAAGAAAATTGTTGAATCCCTACTGTAGAGATGATAGAATATCGTTTTAGATGATTGGGTCATGTATGAAGGAGACTTGTAAAAGCACAGCATTGTTGTGACTGTTATTTAATCTTCTTCTTTGTTTAGGTTCTCACACTGTATACCGGTCGATCTAGTATTGAATTTCATCTGTCATTTCATCTAATTTGTGAGTGTCAAAAACTGAACCAAATTTGGATATAGTTCAAGTTCATACACGTCTGATGTATCATAAACTGAACTAAAAAACAGGATCAAGTTGTAGAACTGATTCTAAATTGAAAATTCGGTTCAATGAACTGTACTAACTAACATTTCAGTTTTTTAGGTTCAGTTCTGGTTTAGTTCACAGTTTCAGTTTGGTTTTTATTTTTTATTTTTAATATTTGAACAAGCCTATTCAACCTATTTTAATATGTTTTGTTAGGCATAGACGTATGGTGACTAGTAACCTTATTTTAGTATATCAATATAATATGCCTTTTATATGCAGGTCTATCCTGAAGGAACACATATTATGATCCCATGGTTTGAGAGGCCTGTGATCTATGATGTTCGTGCACGACCTCATTTGGTGGAGAGCACTTCAGGAAGCCGTGATCTCCAAATGGTAATTTCTTTTGTTTGTACTGCTATTTTTTCTTGTTCATAAGATTTGACCATGTACTTTAGTACACTTGATTATAGGATAATAGCAACTTGTCTTTTGGTTTGAAGCTCTGTTGTCAAAGCGGAAATGCGGCGCGACCACCCCAAAAATTGACGCGGCGCGGGGTGCGGCCGCGTAATGGCGCTATTTCGGTGACGCGGACACTAATATATTTAATATTAAAATACTATACTGTTAAAAAAAAATACTAAAATTCCTTAAATATTACTCAAAATTCATGAAGTATTCCTAATTTGAAATAAAAGTCACAAGTCTTGAGCAAAACATAAAACATATTTGCAAAAAATACTAATAAAATTCAAGGAAACCGACACTTTAAGCCTCTAAAGCTTAAAGTAACAAAAGTGCAAAACATTAACAATTAACAAGTTCATCCTCCCAATTAACAAATTAACAATTAACAACTAACAAATTGACAAATTAACAAATTCTGAAATCAAGAGATGAATAGAGGAGAACAAAGATGGGTTCTGAGATGATGAGAAGAGGAGATGGATTTTTTTTGTTGGTACGATGAAGTTGAGTTTGTGGCTTTGTATTTGCTTCTGGTGAAGAAGAGTAATAGTTAGGGTTTTGAAAATTACAAAAATGACCCTTAAAATGGTTTTAAATGAAGGGAAATCTAGTATTTTACACAGGGTTGTCAAAAGCGCCCGCTTTGACCCGCATCGCGCCCGCTTTTGCCCGCAATTGTGCCCGCTTCATCCCCTTTCTCCAAACGCTCCGTGTTGGAGTGCTGCGTCGCGCTTTGTTGTTTTTGGCCGCTCCGTGCCGCGATTGGGCCGCTATTGACAACAGAGATACCATCTTAGAAATCGTGGTTGGGCCTAACACAACCCCACAAAACCAGCTTGTGAGGTGAGGATTGCCCCCACTTATAAACACATTGTCAGACCATCTCCTATCCGATGTGGGACTCTTAACAATATCCATGTTTTTTGTTCATGACTTTAATTTTGCAAAGAAAATGTATCTTGTGTTTTCAGGTTTAAATTCGATGATGAACGGGTAACAAAAGAAGATACAAACAGGGCTTTAGAAGAGCAGTATGGTGGTGAAGAAGAGGTAATATTCTGTTTGCATTTGTTCGGCTTCTCTGTATTTTTGTTTTGTTTTTGGTATTTGTTGTGTTGTTGATTTTTTGTTTGTTTTTTGACATATTAATGCTTGTTTTTATTTGCTTTATCTTTTTGTTATTGACAGTTACCTCTTACAAATCCTGGGTTCAACAACTCTCCTTTTAAATTTACAAAGTACTCAAATGCTTACATGCTTGTCTATGTTCGTGAAAGTGACAAGGATAAGATAATTTGTAATGTGGATGAGAAGGACATTGCCAGGCACCTTCAAGTAAGCTGTCTGATTCACTGATTTCATATGATTTTTATCTTGTATTTTCAACTTAACATGCTTCCTTTTCAACAATACGTTTTAGATAAGGTTAAAGAAAGAACAAGAGGAAAAAGAGAAGAAGAAGAAGGAAAAGGCTGAGGCTCATTTGTACACCATTGTAAAGGTCACAACTCTAGCTCTCCCTTTCCAGTTATCATTATTTTTTTTTTCTTTTGGGTGCTTTGTATGATATTGATAAGAAGAGTTCGTAAGGTGACATTCAATTTTATTTTATTCATCTGTTGGCCCCAGATTGCCCGTGATGATGATCTGCACGAGCAAATCGGAAAGGATATATTCTTTGATCTTGTGGATCATGATAAAGTGCGAAGTTTTCGCATTCAAAAACAGATGCCATTTACCATTTTCAAGGTATGACCTATGATTTTATTATGTAATTAGTGTCTAATCAATCCCTAAGTTGGCTTTGACCTCAAACTCTATAGACCATTTTTCCACGAGTAGTTCATCTTTGCCAATGGAGTGAATGTCTCCTTGCAATTGTTGCCATATGTCTGATGATTGTATCATTTTGTCATCTGTTTAACTAGACTGAAAGAGTGGAAAAAATAAATCGTTCTGGGTCTTCTGTGTGATCAAGAGATATAAGTTCTATGAAATTGAGAGATCCTTCTGGAAAAGAATGAGTGAGAAAACTTTGTAATTCCTATGTAGATCTCTGTTGCTGCATCTGTATTCACACACTGAAATTTTTGCTGTCAGTTGCCTATTGGATGTAGCCTGCATTTGCTGAATCATGTTAAATTATTCTTTGTTTTGGACTCTGCTCCATCTCTTTGATTTTCTGTGTTGTTTTCAACTTTGCAAATCATAATAGGATTTAGGAACATTATTTTTAATTAATTAGATTTCTGATTGAAGTTTGTCCAAACATGGGGCTTCTATTGTTTCAATGCTGTACCCTTCTTTCATGAATAAACACTAGACAGCACAGTGTCACATTCCTTGTTTACTTCGTCATCCTTTGGTATTGTTGATCTATTTGGCTTTAGATGTCCTATAAAACTAATTATTATTTGAATTTATTTCATATCTTTCTGATAACGAAGCTTTGATCAGGAAGAAGTTGCGAAAGAGTTTGGCATACCAGTTGAGTACCAACGTTTTTGGATGTGGGCAAAGCGCCAAAACCATACATTTCGGCCAAGTAGACCGGTGACAGCTCAGGAGGAAGCACAGGCAGTAAGTAGTTCAAAGAACTTCCAATGTTATGTGTTTCATTATTTCATAAATAGCAGGTTGGCTGTAAAGTCTCTTATGAGTTTGATCTTCGTTATGATAACCTCACTCTTAACCATGGTAGTGCGTGATTTTGAAGACTGATTTGTTTGCTATCCTTAATAATGTATTTTTTTGGTACTTGCTAACCAAAATTGGTCCGCACCCACAAGTATATTTATTAACGAAATGTAGATAAATTCTTTTTATTTACTAAAATACAGTGTCATGTTCATGTTTACCGTATTGTAAAATTGTAGGGACCTGGTAGTTTATTTTATTGGTAGAAGGTACCTGATAGTTTGTTTACATTTAGTATCAGACATCCAATGAAGCCCAGACACTTTAAAATAGTAACTGGGTCTTGATGTTTGTATCAGTGTGAGACGCTTAGTATGCTTTTAGTTTTATTGTGATATATTTTTTGAACTTCTATACTAATGAGAACCTGGTAATTTATTGACAAAAATAAGGAAACTTCCCCTGACTATTGTATTGCTGATCCAGATCTTCGATGGTCTGGAGGTCTGTAGTCTAAGGTTCCAATTCTATCATAAATACAGAGATAATTTCATTCTCATTTCCCTCACTATTTATAACCTTCAAACTTTTCCTTACTCTCCTAATAAGTCCTACTTTCAATAATTTCATTAAAGATTTTTTGTTGATTACTCTATTTAACAATGTATTTAGCCATTGTACCATTAGGTCATTCTAATTCCTCCTCTATATACTTCACTAATTGCAGGTTTGTTACATATAAACCCCCAGCTAATAGACACCTAACATATACCAATACAGTTTCTGATACCACAATGTATGATCAATTAACCATGGAATCTTTATAGGAAAAACGCTTATCACACAAGGGCTGATGTGTATAAGTTACTTCTATCGTCAAAGGGAAAATATGGTCGGACTACTTTTATAAAGTAATAAACTGTTTTAATAAGCTGATCCTGGAGTGCTTGTATAGATTAGCTAAATACTAACAACTTATTTTGAGCAAATATCATAAGCTGCTCCGCAAGTGCTCCCAAGTAGGGGTATGGATAGGCTAGACCGACTGACAGGGGGCTACAACCTAGCCTACTCAGGCCCATGCCAGAGTTTTTTCTTTAATAGAGAAGGGTAATGCTCTTGTTAGAAGCCTATTTAGCTTAAAAGATTAGGCCACATGCCGTTAAATAAAACCTTTTAGTCCTAACAGGCCGGCCTATTTATGTAAATATACTAGCACACTAATAAGCACACTAATATACAGGCCGGCCTATTTAGGCCACTGTATTTTTTATTCTCTGTAGTTTCACAGGGAGTGAGAGTAAGTTTTTTTTTTTGAAGTGTATATTTAATTTTGTCAAAAAAAAAGTGTATATTTAATGGTTACCTTCTTGATAACTATTTGTGACATACCGTTCTTATCATTTTAGGTTGGACAGTTAAGGGAAGTTTCCAATAAGGCAAATAATGGAGAGTTAAAGTTATTTTTGGAAATAGAAATGGGGCAGGTAATGTTTTTTTTTAGTCATTGCATCTTTCCAATAGTGTAGTTGTTGCTATTAGTATTTTTCCCTCCTTTCCAACTGGGTCACTACTGACATGGATTTGTTATTTATGCATTGCACAATGAATTAGGATTTGCGTCCTATTCCTCCTCCTGAGAAGCTGAAAGAGGAGTTGCTGCTATTCTTTAAACTTTATGAACCTTCAAGTCAGAAGCTTAGGTACGTGCTTTACCAATTGCAAGTAGGATAAGTATTTTCATTGGCAGATTACTGCGGCCAACCAAACATCCTTCATATAAATATGAACTTGAGGTGTTGCAGCGTATGGTGGCTGGCGCAGTATCCCCATGTTGTAACACGATGATAGTGCCATGGTGACAATTTGACAGCACTGATTAGGATTGGAACTCCATTTAATTAATAAAATATATTTTCTTTTGTTTCGTCAGGTATGTTGGGAGGCTTTTCGTGGTGGGTAGCAGAAAGCCAGTAGATATATTGAAGAAACTAAATGAAATGGCTGGATTTGATCCGGATGAAGAAATTGATCTGTTTGAGGTTAGTCAATCTGCATTTCTTTTATAATTATCTTCCATGATTGAAATATCAATATAGCGTGACACTGCTTACATTCCGTTGTGCATATTCAGGAAATAAAATTTGATCCCAAAATCATGTGCGAACATGTTGACCAGAAGTCCACTTTTCGTGACAATCAGGTATAAATTATATACTGGTTTCCAGTGCTTTCGAGAATGTTACAAGTTTTTTATATTTCTCATTTTTGCTTCAAGTGTTTCATTATTTGGCTTTAGATTTATATATATCAGTCAGTATTTAGCTTTAGATTTATCTATCTATCTATATATATATATATATTTGCAGTTAAGATTGTAACTTCTGTTTGCATGGTTGTGTTTTGTGCAGCTAGAGGATGGTGATATTATTTGCTTTCAGAAGTCCCCTCCAGCTGGCGATGGACAGCAGCAATATTGCTATCCAGATGTTCCTTCATTCTTTGAATATGTGCAAAACCGTCAAGTATGTACTATTTATTTTAATTGGCCTATAATTTCTTTTTCTCTGATATTTAACTTTTAAGTCACTGTTTCCTATATTTCTATGTCTTCATGCTCTATGAAGAAGCATGTACAATGCAAAATAATTAATGTAATTGTTGTGTGGACACTTCTCTGATCTCTATCTTTTAGGAGTTAGAATAGGGAGAATTAGTTAGAAACTTAGCTATTTGTTTAGTTAGGGAAGTATTTGTATTATTAGGGAATAAGGGAATTATGGAGTTAGAGAGCTATCATTGATCATTGTAAAATTTGTCAATGGAGTAGTGACTCTATTGTGAGGGGAAACCTTTGGAGGAAATATTCTCTCCCACTCTCTATACCCTTTCTCAATCTTTCAATACAATTTTGTTCCTCTGTCCATTCAATTCTGCCCAGTTTTGGGAATTATTTTTTATTATACCATAATTAAGGTTCCTGACACGCTAAACACCATCCATGTGAAAGGAATGTTCTAGATTGGTGTGATTAGCAGTGCTCCTCCTCCTGCAGATCCAAATTTGCAACAAGAGTCTAGGCAGCTTGCTGGCTTGTTTTTCAAAGAGATGAAGATGGATAATTCTTTATCTTCTTACCTTTGGCAATGTATCCGAAGAATGATTGTGGATTAAATGGGCATGCTGTACTGGGGGTTTTGCAGTGTTCTTGGTTTGGACAGTGTTAAAAGATATTTCCTATTTTAAAGTCTCCTATTAGGGTCTGTATAACACCGAGGATTTCCTCAAGCAATTTAGACTCTCCGATCTATCTCAAGTTGATCCCAGACTTTGTAAGTTGTTGACTTAAATCCTAAAAACCCAATAAAACTTCCCATCCTTCTTACTCTCATTTCAAGGAGTATGTATAATTCCCCTCGTTTATCCGTCTTGTAGAGTATTGCTTCTGCAAAATTAGCATGGGTTAGTGTTTCTTCAGTTAATTAAGTCCATCTGACAATTAGTTATGCAATTAGCTTTTTGTTATAGCTGTGCTAAACTGTCATCAGTCTGTTAGACCAATTATTAGTAAGCAATATAATAGAAGACCCAAGAGGGTTGGGCCGGTTTCTTAATTATGGCAGTTATGTTTATGTAATTAGAATAAATATGCAAGTGATTGGAAAAGGGAGAGTAGGCGGTTATTGATTATAAATTTGTAGGGGAAGACCAAGCTTTGGAATCTTGGAAGGGAAAAGCCTTGCAACTATTCTATCCTCTTTTCTCTAAACTTTCTCTCATGTATTGGGGTGTGGATTCTGTAATAATAATAATACTTTATAAAGTAATGGAGTAATACTTTCACACTTGATTACTTCGGTCTTGAATTGTTTATACAGTAAAAGTAATTACAATAGTAGTTGTTGGAATAGTTAGGAGTTAGGACCAATAATGGCCTATTATAAAGATCGTCTTTTGATGCTTTCGTCTCACAGCCTACTATAAACTTAACCATGAAGATTACCACTCCAGGAGTACTCATTCATCTATTCCAAAACTGCCCTAGATCTTTTAGCAATCACATCAGCAAAACTTGACATCTTTTTCCCAGTATTCATAACTCCAGGAGTCTCGTTAATTTATTCCATCACTGTCATAGATCTTTAGCAATCATATCAACCAAACTAGGCACCTTTTCCCAGTATTTATTTGTTACTCAAGGATGAACTTTATACCCATAACTTGACTATAACACTCTTTTCAATATTATGATTCGGTGGAAATTTGTTTGCAATACAATCTATTTTCAACGGGGATTTCCTATGATCATTTATTTAGGTTTCCTTATTGTGATGTATATCATAAGTTGACTACCAGTATCAGATGAACAAGAATTGTATTTATGAACAACAATTCCTGGAATTTGAATATGCAGAACCAGGTGTGGACATGACATGTTCAAAGTAGCATAAATAATAAACAGAACATTAAACATATCCGGTAAATAGAAACACATCCTAGATTTGTAAATTCTTTTAATCATTAACATATGTCCATATAAAACCAAGTCTTTGGAAGTTTTGGGTAATGCAATCTTTAGCAGGGAAAATTATAATGTCACTAAGATTGGATTATAAATTGTGGAGAGTTGAATGGTAAACTTAAATAACACGAGTTGTCCTGGAATAGCACCTTGGTGGTGTGTGTGGTGAATTCAATTTGGTTGTTGTTACAAAAAACTTTGATTAGGGCTGAAAGAGAGGTCTGCATGAATAGTGATATGTGAGTTAGGATGTAATCATGTTTAATTTTAAGTGTTTTTTGACAGAATTACAGGAATAGTGTTTTACGAAACTGAATCTCAATTATTTCAAAGTCCACCATGCACATCGAGTTGCAGCTCCTTTTAAATACATTTATCTAACTTCTCTAATGTTCTGCTCATTCAGACGGTTGGATGTGTCTTTTGATTCTTTTGAACATTTTTTTACCAGTCCTTGAGGTTTTACTTGGTCCAAATAATAATTTCTATCTTCGTAACCCTTTTGGATTCTAGAAGTCCTTCTGTGGCCATCTTGCCTTTCACTTGTGATTCATAATGGATTGTGTTAAAATTAAGAATCTTTAGATATTCCTTTAATTTTATAACTTCCTTGATTGATTGTTATTACTCCTGGAGTATACCACTTCCTTGCCTAGTGCTAATAAATAAGCATTCAATGTATTCATTGTAAAACCATTATAAATAGAAGGGCGTGATCTCATTATAGACATGATCTCATTATAGACACACAATTTACACAGAATTCACACAAATAACATATCTTTACAGATTGTATTAACTGGCTCTGTGTATTTGATTTGATTCTACATTCCTTTGCAATGATTAAACATCATATATACTGAAAATAATCTTATGTTTTGGGTACTAGTTCTGTATAGCCTAATATTTGAAGTCCTTTTCAATTAATTAATTTGCTTTCATGTGCAGGTTGTTCGCTTTAGGTTTTTGGAGAAACCCAAGGAAGATGAGTTCAGTCTTGAGCTGTGAGTTTCTCTCGAACATACAATTCTTTTGTTTTATTAAAGTCATTTTTTGTTAACTGTAGCATATCTCTGGTAGTTCATATCTGCTCTGTCATGAACTAGGTCAAAGCTTCACACTTATGATGATGTTGTAGAAAGAGTCTCCCAACATCTTGGTTTAAATGATCCTTCTAAAATCAGACTTACATCTCATAACTGCTACTCCCAGCAACCTAAACCACAGCCTATCAAGTACCGAGGAGTGGATCAATTGTCTGACATGCTGGTTCACTACAATCAGGTTATTAATTGCGCTGCATTTTTAAAAAACGCAGTTACATATTAGAATCCATGCAGTGTTGAATGGACATAAACCAGGTTTGAGTTTTTCGTTGGCTTTCATTATGCTAAACTATTTTATTTGATTTGTCTAGGCTTCTGATATTCTATACTATGAAGTACTGGATATTCCTCTTCCGGAATTGCAAAACCTAAAAACGCTCAAGATTGCTTTCCATCATGATGCCAAGGATGAAGTTAGTACTGTCGGTGGTTGCTTTTCCTTTTTAGAGTAATTTACTTTACTTATTTTATATTTATATTTCTAACCAAGTTATCCCTGTTCAGGTGATGATAATTAGATTACAGAAGCACAGTACTGTAGCAGATGTAATTAATGATCTAAAATCAAAGGTAATACACCAAACCACGTGAGTTATAGGCAGACAGATTTGTTCACATGATTAGACATGTTTTTTTGGTTTTGTCTGCCTAGTCCAATACTTAGATGAGTGTTTTTTTTTTCCTAGTATTATATTTTTGATATTTTGATAGAAGATTTCTGTCTAAATCAGACCATAGCTGACTGTAATATATGAGATCAAAATAAACGTCTAATTGACATGATTTCCAATCCTATCCCATCTAGTCTTACCACATATCCAACACAACATCCTCATCTCCACTACGCTTAATACGAAAATGTTTAAGATTTCTTTTTTGTGTTATTGTGCTAAACACTTGTGACTGCTGCATTAGTGGAGTTTCTAACTAATATATTTTCCCTCTGAAACAGGTAGATTTATCACATCCTGATGCGGAACTTAGATTGGTTGAAGTATTTAATCACAAGATCTATAAGGTGAAGATAATACGTAGATTTTGAATTTTTTACTTTGAAATACCAACATTGGGCCATTATCAGCAAACATGATTTCCTAGAGAATGCTAGTTGATGGTTCAGTATCTTTACGAGGCAAAATGTCTATTCATGTGGTGTTCCTGGAAGCCACACCCCTAATAGGGACAAGCACTCATGCAATCCTAGAGTTGTAAAGTGGCAAGTGTCAGATTGGGAAAATATCAGTCATTTAGCCTGCTCTTAATGCAGTTACTATAGCCCTCCTTCCAAATTGGGACCTGAAGAGTTTAACCTAGTAGCCTCAAGGGACATAGTTAAAATCCCGTCATGGACCATTAGGTGCTGCTTTAATTAATAACCGCCAGGGACGGTTGTGAAATGCAATTAAGTGTTGAAGAGTGCCAGGGACGGTTGTGAAATGACTGATGTTTTTAGCAATTCTCATCATATCGTATGATCTATCTATTGCAGATTTTTCATGTCAATGAGAAGATTGAGAATATTAATGATCATTATTGGACATTACGAGCAGAGGAGGTAAATATATGATGTTTTATAATGATATATCGTTTTGTTTTTGGGACAAACTGTTATTATTTAGAATTTAGACTTGAGATATTGGAAATGACAGATGATGGTCTACACAAATCATCCGTCATATTAAACCTTTTTATCTCACACCCTATAAGTTTAATATAGGGTGTGAGATAATTGCTATGCAACTCAACCCGCCCCATGTTCTCTAATGCTTTTGGCTTCACTATAATAATTGCATTTGGAATCCTTTTTTCTATCAAACTTTTGTTCTCATGACGCCATAGTTAACTTGTTGCACTTGGCAAATTTGGTTTCGAGGTGGTTCTGTTGAGCCCACTTTCAACTTGTGGGTTTATACATTTGAGTTTGACTTTGGTGCTTGCCTTTGCAGTTTCAGAGGGAATTAGTTTATAAAGAATGACACCCTCACCTTACAAGCCAGTTTTGTACGGATGAGTCATGTCCAATCTAAAAACCAAATATGATATTAGAGCCTATGAATTTGGGCCAACCACCATTTATATCCAAGGACCAAGCCCAATAGTGCTGGGCATGAGGTGGTGTATTGGGAAAAAACTGAGTCCCACATAGGATAAAGATAAGACCTGATATGAGATTATAGAGAGTGGCACCTCTCATCTTACATGTCAGTTTTGTGACGATGAGTTAGGCCCAATATAAAAACCTGATAGTCTGGAGTAATTTTAAGCCAAAAGTTCCCATCTAAAAATAAAAACAAGTTGCAGTTTGAATTGATTTCTATATTAAATATGAACAAATCTGATCTGTTAAATACTGTACTGCTTTGGATTCGATAATTTGGTTTTTATAACATAATAACATTTTTATTATAGATGACTATATTTAGGGTGAAGGGATGACGTTCCAATCCAAGGTAGGGAAAATCTTTGTGCTTAGTGAGCACTTCCGTTACAGCACAATAAGCAGGACGTAAATTTAAAAACATCAACATATATAAAATTTAACATATGACAAACTAAAACATTATTATGAGTGTACATGTATCTCTCTTATTTAGAAAAAATTGGATTATACTAAACTAAACTATTATAAAAATTAGTTTTGGCTTAAAGTTTCCTGCAATGTCGTACTTTTCCCCGCACATTATTCTTGAGTTTATCGTCAATATCAATTTTTCTGCAATGTCATACTTTTCCCTACACATTATTCTTCTTGAAATTAGTTTTTTGCTACAAGTTTTATATAGATTTTTTGTTGCCGCAGATCCCGGAAGAAGAGAAAAGCCTTGGCCCTCATGATCGGATGATACATGTTTATCATTTTTTGAAAGATACTGCTCAAAATCAGATGGTTAGACTAAATGGCTTTGCAGTCTATACTTTTTATTTAGTGCTCAAAATACTTCTGAAATTAAATTCCTTTTCAACCAAATTACATTTGTTACTACCTCTAAAACTTTCAAATGTTATGTACTGGTGGTGCTTTGGGAATATCAGCATGTTCAGAACTTTGGAGACCCTTTCTTCTTGGTTATCCGTGAGGGTGAGACTTTAGCTGATGTCAAATTGCGGGTACAAAAGAAGTTGCAAGTTCCAAATGAGGAGTTTTTGAAGGTAAATATTGCGAATGTGATTGAATTATCTGCTCCTATTTAACTGTTTAATTCTGATGCAACTTTCAAGATGTTTGTTAATCGTGTATAATGGACTTGTTAGTAGCAGAGATATATTAAAAATGTCATTTTTATTTAGAAAAAACTAGTGAGATCTAAAGACATAAACTAAAATATTATATACGAACATCAAAATAATTCACGATCAAGGCCTTAAATAAAATGAACCGAAAAGTGGTTAGCTACACAGACAGGTACGATTCATGCTGGAAATCAGGAACAGACCTACCTATACCAATGTGGCGGCAACTGCCTCCCACTAAGATTTGAACTTTGTTAGGACCTAGTATGGGAGGGTGTTTTAAGTAATTAGTAGGTAGTTAGTTAGGTTTAAGTAGATTATTAGTAAGTGGCCCGTTAGGATTAGGATTTAATAATAAGAGGCCCATTAGAGTTAAATACTAGAATGTTCTCTTTATTTGTATATAAAGGGGAATTCTTAGGAGTTTAGAGTATGAAAGATTGAGTTTTCTGTTGAGGGCCAGAGTAGGATTCCTCTCTGAGTTGTGTTGGAGCTTTGCTCTGGGAGTAGTTAGAGAATCTCTCTTCTACTATTTTACTATTTCCGTTCATATCAATAAAGCACCCTATTTTCTTTAGTCACTATTTGTTTCTTCTTTTGCCTTACTGTTCGTTCATTGGTAGAATCCTCTGGGTTCCTATCAAATTGGTCCGACCTACCGGATCTTTAGTATCACTGTTTTGTCGCCCAAAGAATCAAAACCAGTCAGAAACCTAAGCCTACACAAAAACCCTTTTCCTTTGGTGTCGCCCCAGAATCAAAACCAGTCAGAAACCTAAGCTAGCACACAAACCCTTTCCTTTTCACTAGTAAGCCACATCCAGAAAATTTGAAATAACCGAATACCTATTTTTTGTCAAACAGCAACAAAACCCCTGCCTTCCTCAAACAACAAAACTGAAAACCTATCTTTTCTCTCCCTAAATTTTATTCAAAACCAAATCAGCCATATCTAGGAATTTTAAATAACTAAATCCTTATTTTTCTGAAACAACAACTGAATCCCTATTTTTCTCATCAATATTAACAACCCCACATTTATCTGAACTGCTTTTTCCAAGATTTCTTTCCAAAATAACAACCCCTATCATCTTTCCTCAAAACAATTATATGCCCTAAACAAAACAACATTATTGTACACCCCAAACAAAACAACATTATTGTACACCCCAAACAAAACAGTACCAGTTTCGAAACAGTGTTTGAGATGGAATTGTCGTACAATTTTGTGAATGAAGGGCTGCCAGAATTTTTTGGTGAAAATCCTTTTGGGTGGATCATCAAAGCAGAAAGATTTTTTCGAGAGCAAGAAATTCATTCATTTGATAAAGTGCAGTGGGCATGTATGAGGATGAATGGTATTGCTTTGGTGTGGTTCCACTCTTGATGTCAAGAGGACCTAGGTGCAGATTGGGGAACATTTTCCATAGCTTTTTTGAGATGATTCAGAAAGGGGAACTATGGTGGTGCTGTTGAAGAACAGCTAACAGAGGAAGGTGAGATCATCCCACAAGCTTCTGGTGAGAAGAGGGAAGAACAGCTAACAGAGGAAGGTGAGATCATCCCACAAGCTTCTGGTGAGAAGAGGAACGTAGAAAATCCTGATGGAGAGGCTAATGGTTTTGAGGGTCAAACTTTCTATTTTAGAGTAAATCACACAATTGAGACGTCAAATAAGAGAAGGGGACCAAATACAAGGCAATTCGAGCAATCACATCATCTAACAGTGCCACTAGTTGCCACTCCATCTTTGCCAAAGCTACTAGTCGCCGCTCTATTGGCGACGGTTCCTCCGAAACCAGTACCTCCGGACATCCGTCCATTTGCACCGTACCATGAGTTGCCGATGACAAAGGCAACATGGACGAGTACGATGGGAGAACTCAATACTCCTATGACAGCTACAAAGTGTGACTACTGCTGGAGTGATTTACTTATTTTTTATGGATTGATCAACTTCGTATTTGATAGAGGCAAATTCCCAAGCTCAGACTTGAGGACAAGTCTGTTTTTCAAGACAGTGGCAATGTTAGGACCTAGTATGGGAGGGTGTTTTAAGTAATTAGTAGGTAGTTAGTTAGGTTTAAGTAGATTATTAGTAAGTGGCCCGTTAGGATTAGGATTTAATAATAAGAGGCCCATTAGAGTTAAATACTAGAATGTTCTCTTTATTTGTATATAAAGGGGAATTCTTAGGAGTTTAGAGTATGAAAGATTGAGTTTTCTGTTGAGGGCCAGAGTAGGATTCCTCTCTGAGTTGTGTTGGAGCTTTGCTCTGGGAGTAGTTAGAGAATCTCTCTTCTACTATTTTACTATTTCCGTTCATATCAATAAAGCACCCTATTTTCTTTAGTCACTATTTGTTTCTTCTTTTGCCTTACTGTTCGTTCATTGGTAGAATCCTCTGGGTTCCTATCAAATTGGTCCGACCTACCGGATCTTTAGTATCACTGTTTTGTCGCCCAAAGAATCAAAACCAGTCAGAAACCTAAGCCTACACAAAAACCCTTTTCCTTTGGTGTCGCCCCAGAATCAAAACCAGTCAGAAACCTAAGCTAGCACACAAACCCTTTCCTTTTCACTAGTAAGCCACATCCAGAAAATTTGAAATAACCGAATACCTATTTTTTGTCAAACAGCAACAAAACCCCTGCCTTCCTCAAACAACAAAACTGAAAACCTATCTTTTCTCTCCCTAAATTTTATTCAAAACCAAATCAGCCATATCTAGGAATTTTAAATAACTAAATCCTTATTTTTCTGAAACAACAACTGAATCCCTATTTTTCTCATCAATATTAACAACCCCACATTTATCTGAACTGCTTTTTCCAAGATTTCTTTCCAAAATAACAACCCCTATCATCTTTCCTCAAAACAATTATATGCCCTAAACAAAACAACATTATTGTACACCCCAAACAAAACAACATTATTGTACACCCCAAACAAAACAGTACCAGTTTCGAAACAGTGTTTGAGATGGAATTGTCGTACAATTTTGTGAATGAAGGGCTGCCAGAATTTTTTGGTGAAAATCCTTTTGGGTGGATCATCAAAGCAGAAAGATTTTTTCGAGAGCAAGAAATTCATTCATTTGATAAAGTGCAGTGGGCATGTATGAGGATGAATGGTATTGCTTTGGTGTGGTTCCACTCTTGATGTCAAGAGGACCTAGGTGCAGATTGGGGAACATTTTCCATAGCTTTTTTGAGATGATTCAGAAAGGGGAACTATGGTGGTGCTGTTGAAGAACAGCTAACAGAGGAAGGTGAGATCATCCCACAAGCTTCTGGTGAGAAGAGGGAAGAACAGCTAACAGAGGAAGGTGAGATCATCCCACAAGCTTCCGGTGAGAAGAGGAACGTAGAAAATCCTGATGGAGATTCTAATGGTTTTGAGGGTCAAACTTTCAATTGTAGAGTAAATCACACAATTGAGACGTCAAATAAGAGAAGGGGACCAAATACAAGGCAATTTGAGCAATCACATCATCTAACAGTGCCACTAGTTGCCACTCCATCTTTGCCAAAGCTACTAGTCGCCGCTCTATCGGCGACGGTTCCTCCCAAACCAGTACCTCCGGACATCTGTCCATTTGCACTGTACCATGAGTTGCCAATGACAAAGGCAACATGGACGAGTACGACGGGAGAACTCAATACTCCTATGACAGCTACAAAGTGTGACTACTGCTGGAGTGATTTACTTATTTTTTATGGATTGATCAACTTCGTATTTGATAGAGGCAAATTTCAAAGCTCAGACTTGAGGACAAGTCTGTTTTTCAAGACGGTGGCAATGTTAGGACCTAGTATGGGAGAGGGTGTTTTAAGTAATTAGTAGGTAGTTAGTTAGGTTTAAGTAGATTATTAGTAAGTGGCCCGTTAGGATTAGGATAATAATAAGAGGCCCATTAGAGTTAAATACTAGAATGTTCTCTTTATTTGTATATAAAGGGGAATTCTTAGGAGTTTAGAGTATGACAGATTGAGTTTTCTGTTGAGGGCCAGAGTAGGATTCCACTCTGAGTTGTGTCGGAGCTTTGCTCTGGGAGTAGTTAGAGAATATCTCTTCTACTATTTTACTATTTTCGTTCATATCAATAAACCACCCTATTTTCTTTATTCACTATTTGTTTCTTCTTTTGCCATACTGTTGGTTCATTGGTAGGATCCTTGAGGTTCCTATCAATATCAGACTTGTGTTTTTCCCAATACATCTCCTCATGCCCAACACTATTGGACTTGGTGCGTGGATATATTATATATCATGATTCAATATTTCAGATGGATGTGCGTCAAATGAATGAATCAGAACCTTGCAGCTCATCAATTGCAGGAAGTGTGTGGATGAAGGATATACTAACTGTTGGCTTAGTTGATGGATAAATAAATGGGAGCTTAGGTTGACAAATTCAAGTGTTTCGGTACACAGTAATAATGCAACTCCATTAGTATCAGAAATTCACGTATTACATATGGCTTTTGCCTATCATAAATTATAAACGAATTGAATTTTTGCAATGTGTGCCTGCTGAGTATGGTTGAACTTTTGTGCATATGATAATTTAGTTTTTATTTTTGTTTTCCATGTGCTATTTGGCTTTTCATTTATATATCATGATTCAATATTTCAAATATATGTGAGACTAATGGATGAACAAGAACCTGCTAGTGCAGCTTATCAATTGTAGAAAGTGTGTGGATGTTGGAAAATTGTGGTAATAGTGTTGGTTTAGTTGGCGGGAAAATACCTTTGTATTGGATTCAGAATTGAACATATCAGAATATGATTGATAAATAGTCTGTTTAGTAAATTCGGACGTATTGAAAGATTTAATATGTGCATGGCAGGCAGCAGTGAATATACAACCTATCTTATTTTCTTAAGCAATAAATATCTCCAATAATTTTCACATGATAAAGAGCGGAGGTAGCATTACAAAGAAAGTCTTATTATATAATGAGTTTAATTTATATAAGAAATGTACACATAGATTCAAGGATGACAATAGAGAAAGGGGGGGTGGGGGAATTGAAGCTACAAATTCCTTGTCAGACTATTCAAATGAGCCTAATTCCATCTAAAACAATAGAGGAGCAATGCAAGGAGGACTGGAACAACATAGCAAAGATATTGGTGTTTGTGCTTCTGGCTAGTCACATTTCCGACTAAACTGGTAGGCTCTCTAATCTCCCTCCCTCCATCTTTCTTTTGATTGTGTTTCTTACGGTGCAATAACAATCTCTTGTCGTCACAGCGCAATAACAATAGATTGTAGATATGACTAACTACAATCTCACTATAGTCTCCTATCTCCTATTTAAGTTAGTTTCACTTTTGTCTTTCATAGGTAAGTTTTGATTATTTTATTTAATTTCATTTTCTTATTTGTATGTTTTGTGAAAAGGCATGCTGTCATTAGGGCTCTTCAGGTTAATGGCTTCATTTTGATGATTGACTGCGATTTTTAGTCAGAACAATTTTTTTTAAATCTTCTTGTTTGTCTCTTGTACATCATTCTGCCGAGTTGTCTGATATCAAATATGCCATTGTTAATACACATGTCATTGAATCACATGTTTGGATTTCATCAAGGGCTCAATTTACTGAATTTTCATTCAAAACATTGTTATATATGCTCCATTTGGAGTGATTTTCAGGCTTTGGTTGAATTGGTTATTTCGAAGAATCGGGACTGGGGTACACAAAATATATTTTACTTATCAACCTTGGGGGTAGTTTACAAATAATTGTGCAGGTAATGTAGTATGTTGTTAATATTATATAAGCCTTTTCTTTTTTCCAAAGATAATTTTTTTTTTTTGGGTTTTTACTAAAGAATTTTACTGCTACAAAATCTGCTGACTACTACGGAATATTCTGAGTAGCAAGTTGTTTATGCATCCATCGAACTCTTTAACCACAACTCAAGGCCTATGAAGAATTAAACTTTTTCTTAGGTGCACTTTTTAGCTATGGTATTTCTTAATAATGTTTTGTAGACAAACCTATATTGCATTTTCTAGTTCGTTTTTGTAACTTTTGATTTTCCATTGTTTAGAGAGGACTTGATAGTCACTTCAAGTACGTTGAAGCAGCTTCTAAAACTGGACAAATTAATGAGTTAGAGCATGTGATAGGAAACAAAGTTTTATACATGTTGATATGTAATGAGTTAAATGATTAAATTGAAACTAGAATTTTGACGGTTAGATGGTTTTCAATATTTTGTGTAAGGTGAGTTGTTTGGGCATTTAAAAATGATTGATAGAATAAAAAGCTAATGAAATAAATGTTTAATTGATTTTTCATTTGAGAGTTTCATGTCATTATGTGTATCTACAAACATTGTAGATGCAATAAAAGAATGATATTAGAACCTCTAAAAAAATGATATTATAATTAGAATATTATAGTCATTTTAATTTTTGTTTAGAAGATATAAAAATTATAATTAAATAATTGACTAATGACAGCAACTGTTGTCTCTATTGTATCTTCGAATGACACTTTGTAGTACTCATCTTTAAAAAATAATCTAAAAACAATAAAGTGGCATACAAAAAATAAGACAGAGTAGACAAATAACTATTTATCGCTTTTTATAATGAATGAGAATATGTAAAAGTTTTTTTTATGAAACAGGATTTTTCTTTAGGAAAAAAAACAGTTGTCAAAAACACACAAGTAAGGTTAATACTATAAATTTGTTGTCAACTTTTTTTTCCTATATTTATTTATATTAATTAAATAAATAAAATGGTCTTCTTTATTTATTTCTTTTTACACAAAAATGACGTTCTTTCTGTTAAGCAGTACATTTCTGCATATTATATATTATCGAAAAAAATGGTAAAATAGATGTAAGATTTGTTCGAGATGTTCAGTACGTTAAATTAAATGCATAAAACAAGTGTTGGCCCCATAAACAACCGGTTATCTTCCTTAGCTAGGGTACGAAATTAAAATGCCAGTATGGCATGAAATTTACTGGCATTTTAATTTCAAAGTCTAAATATCATTGAATGATGTTACACCAGAACCGAAATGAAATTTTATATGAAATTAAATAAGGAAAATGTAAAATAGTTATAACAGTATAGCATTATAACCCGTCACAAAAGCCAAATCAAAGTTTTCATAAAGTAAAGTTATTTTTTGTCAAAAAAAAAAGTAAAGTTATTTCATTATTTTGTCGGCCACGTATTAATGGTTAAAGTGGATCAATCAAACTCTTCCTAACAATTATACAGGCCACTAGGACTAGATTCATGAACTTTGATGTAAAAGTAGATTCTTTATTTTTTTTATGAATCAAGAGAGCAAAGAAGGTATTAAGAAGAAACGGGACATTCTAACTAGGTTGGTAAATGGCATCTCATAGCTGCTCTCATCTTTTATCGTCTGTTCTGAAATTTTATTAAAAAAGGGAAAATTACATAAGAGAGGGATTAGGGCAAAACTCTAAAAAATAACAAAAAAAGAGGGAAAGTGAATTTAAAATTCGAATGATCATGTTTGTCCCTGTAAAAATCTTGCCTAAGAAAAATAGGTAAAAAAGCCCACCAGACAACATTTGTAAAACAATTGTGTCACCGGTTCTAAAACCTATACCAATAAAAAACCTCATTGAGCCGGAGGAGTAATTGCAACCTTAGATCGGGTTTTGTAGGCAATTCGATAAAGTTTTTTTTTTCTTTTTTTCTGCTTCTTAGTTAGGTAGGGTGTAAAATGTTTATTAGAATCCTCCGTCTTCGAAACTAAAATGTGCCGAATCAAATTAAAATCATTTTGTAGAATTGTGGGCACATACTAGGTTGTTGCACCTGCTGTGTTTCTGAAGTCGTCTCCCTCAAAGAAGAAGTGTTTGTAGACACACCAGGAGATGTAATAACACCTGATGTATTCAACAACTTAACTGGCTCTAAAACAGAAGTATTTTTCTCTCTGTGATGAACCAATCCCAAAGTATCAATCTCATTGTGCTCCACAATATCTATAACATTCTCCAGTGGAAAATGGAAGGAGGTGCCAGATTGTCCTCTCGATTGCGGCATTTTTGCGCCTTCAATCGCATTTGCAACCTCAGTCATTTGAACATTTTCAAGTATCGATTCAGATTCATTGTGTTGAGGTTCCTTTGGCATTCCATGCAGTGGCAGAGCCACATTGAGTTGAGGGAATGCACTTGCATTAGCATACCCTGACATCTATGAAATTGCACCTGCCTTCTCATAAAATTTTAACCATGAACACCCTGAAATTATTTCTTTGCACCGAATGATGAACCCACTCACATTTGCTATTAATTTGGGACAAAGAAAATGAGTTTTTTTTGCTTATAATTTGGGACGGAGGGAGTATAATTTAAGCAATAACCCTTGTATTTTGACAACAAAAAGAAAGTAATAATTCATTCAGTCCTAATTCATACCGTCCTAAAACTTTCAATTAAGTAACTTAAATGACCTAAATGTTACGAAAAATACTTAAAGAACTAACTTGTTACAATTAGTTAACTTAAAGGACCTAAGTGTGACAAAAAAACTTAAACGACCAATTTATTACAATTAAATAACTTACAGGACCTCCGGTGTAATTTTCAACAATTTTGATAATGAGTTGCTTATTAACGATTTCATATCATGAAACCACATAGAGGATAATTGTATAGTAGACAAAATTATTTGAAGAGTCCATTATTTTATTTATTTGTAACACTTGAGTCATTTTTCTTATATGTAATTTGTTAATATCATATAAATAAATATATATATATATATATATATATATATATATATATATATTA
>Ga0228711_1004593_pt1 | contig 21177 bp, 15 predicted proteins | sample MedpolnodulmetaG_2_FD_177996 | JGI IMG/M metagenome (GOLD analysis project Ga0228711, IMG submission 177996) | Root nodule microbial communities from Medicago polymorpha collected in Santa Monica, California, United States - brown nodules | ecosystem: Host-associated > Plants > Roots > Nodule... | reverse complement strand
TTTTCGTAAATGAGTTCATCAGCCTATGCTTATCACACAAAGTACTAATTTATTATCGATGGATTACACTTAATATAACAATAGTGTTTCGAATACCCTGCAATTAAATTTAAAAAGGACAAAAAAAACACAATTATATTAAAAGGATAAAAAAAATACATTTCGGTTCAAAATTTTGGTTTTGGTTCGGTTCGGTTAATAGGCAAACAAACGGTTAACTGAACCATAACTTTGGTTCAATTCAGTTAGGTTCCAAACCTTAAACGGTTCGGTTCAGATATTCCGACCCATTTCAACACTTAGGTTCGGTTCGGTTTGGTTAATATGGTTAACCGAACCATGCCCACCCCTAGGTGTTAGAAATACTAATACACAAGGCTTTTATTTATATGGCCAAGTCTTTGCATATTTCTTCATATTATCCGATGTGGGACATTTTCTCATAATAATTAAAAGGAATTAAATTCTAATTATTATTATTGATATCTTCCCACAAGTTGTATGGTCTGAAAGAGAGATGCAACTTGGACAGTAAGTAATCGAACCTAGGACGAAGAAGGGGTTTGGTAAAAATATCAGCAAGTTGATCATCGGTAGAAACAAAGGATACTCGAAACTTGCCATGTTGAATATTTTCTCGGACAAAATGATAGGCTAAGGCGATATGTTTCATCCGAGAGTGAAATACATGATTAGCACTAAGGTGGGTAGCACCGAGGTTGTCACAATAGATGACTAGATTGATTGTTGGAGTGTGGCCAAGTTTAGTGAATAGGGAAAGGACCCATAGCAGCTCACTTGTCGTGTCAGCCAAGGCTTTATATTTTGCTTTTGTGGAAGATTGAGCAACAGAACGTTGTTTTCGAGAGCTTCAAGAGACGAGTGTGCTGCCAAGATATAACATATAACCAGGGGTGGAGATATAATCATCCTTGTCGCCTGCCCAGTCTGCATCTAAGTAGGCGTGGAGATTTAGTGGGGCAGTCGTCGAGATGAAGACACCTTTGTCACAAGAACCCGCCAAGTATCTGAGCACTCTTTTGAGTGCAGTCCAATGCGTCGTTCTGGGGTTTTGGATGAACTTGGCGAGTTTGTTTGTGCTGAAGGCAATGTTTGGGCGAGTAAGGCTCAAGTGTTGGAGGCTTCCAACGAGCGCTTGATACTCGGTTGGGGACGGTAGGAGATCGCCGGAATCCTTGAGTAACTTATCTGCGACAAACAATGGAGTGGATGTTGGTTTCGTATCTGTCATACCTAATTTATGTAGTAGATTAGTGATATATTTCCTTTGGGAAAGGAATATACTCGCAATAGAGGGAATCACTTTGACCCCTAAGAAATAATTAAGATATCCAAGGTCTTTCAAAGAAAACCGACCAACGAGTGCGGCGATGAGTGTGGAGACCTCTGTAGGAGAACTCCCTGTGACAATGCTATCATCAACATATAATAATAAGTATAGTTTAACACCTAGTTTTTGGTGGATGAATAAAGAGGCATCAACAGTGGAGTTGACGAAGCCAAGGGATGATAGGAATACCCGAAGCTCCGTATACCAGGCACGAGGTGCTTGCTTTAACTCATAAAGTGTCTTTTTGAGGCGACAAATATGATCTGTGAAGTTTTTGTTGACAACTCCAGGTGACTGTAACATGAATACATCCTCCTTGAGCGTACCTTGGAGGAACACATTGTTGACATCAAGCTGACGAAGGGACCATCCTTGACGAACTGCAAGTGTAAGGACAATTCAAATAGTAACTGGTTTAACAACTGGACTTAATGTTTTCGTGTAGTCACAACCAGGGCATTGATGAAATCCTTTGGTGACTAGTCGTGCCTTGTAACGATCAATTGAGCCATCCAGATTTCGTTTGATACGAAAAACCCATTTACACCCAACCAAATTCTGAGCAGAGGAACGACTAACAAGATCTCAGGTGTTATTGTTGTGTAAGGCATCAAATTCAGCTTGCATAGCCGAGCGCGAATCAAGGTCACGAAGGGCTTGAGTGATATTGCTAGGTTCGATGGAACATAAGGGGTGAACATGAAGGTTATGTTTTTTGATAAGTTTAATTATGTTGTTTTGAGAACGAGTGATTATCCCACCGACGTTGGATGACTGGTTTTTCTGTGGGCGAGTAGTGGGTGGGGGTGGTGGTGGAGGCGTTGGCGATGTAGTGATGCGGGACAATTCATTGGATGTTGGGGACGTGGGTGAGGACATTTGAATGTTTTGGGTGACTTCATTTGAGTTTGGTGAAGAAGGTGAAGATGTTTAAGTGGGTTGGTCAAGCTCATTGGAGGTTTTTGAGGAGGGCGATTGCTATTGAGTGGTATGGGCGTGGTCATTGGGCATTGGTAATGAGGGCGTAGACATGTGAGTGATATGGGCGAGTTCATTTGGGATTGGAGTTACGGAGTTTTGAATGATTTGAGTTAGCTTGTTTCGGTTTGACAAAGCGAGCGTCGAATCTGGGGCGAGTACCTGTGTTTGAGTAGCAAGGGAGCACAAGAGGTGTAAATCTTGCCCGTTGTGGGATCGAGACACAAGTATGCATGTTGATCAGCCAAGTAACCTACAAAAACACACATAGCAGACTTTGGTTCAAGTTTATGATTAACATATGGCTTAATCTAGGGAAAACACAAACATCCAAAACATTTTAATTTATGATAGTCCGGGCTAATGTTGTGCAACTTGAAATAGGGTGATTGGTACCCAAAAATGGGAGTGGGAAGATGATTAATAAGGTAGGCTGTAGTAGTCATGGTGTGAGGCCAATAGGTGAGGGGTATGCCTGAGTGATAGAGAAGGGCGATACTAGTCTCGGCAATGTGACGATTCCGACGTTCTGAAATTCCATTATGTTCAGGTGTGTGGGGTTGGAGTGGTGTGATGACTTATACCATGATTGCTTAGAAAAGGGCGAAGATCAATGTATTCGCCACCATTATCTATGTACAATATTTTTATTTGTTGTTTATTGAAATTTTCAATAAGGGATTTACTTTTGGGATATATGACTTGTACATCAAATTTGTGTTTCATTAGATAAAGCCAAATATAACGAGTGAAATGATCAACAAACATGCAATAGTAGCGAAGACCATCAATAGATATAATGGGCGAAGTCCATCCATCTGAAAAAAATTATTTCTAATGGATAAGACGATATAAGAGTGGATTCATGGAAAGGAAGTTTGTGACTTTTATTAATTTGACATGAATTACAATCAGATTGCTAGAATTTATTTGTGCATAAAGAAAAATGCTGGGAAATAAATTTGAAAATAGAGGATGATGGGTGCCAAAGCTTATGGTGCCATGATGTGGGTGAGTCCTTGTGAACGGTGTGAACAAATGGTGTGGGAGTAGGCTAGAGCTGTCAAAACGGGCGGCCCAACTTGTTTAGGCCCGGCCCGAATGGCCGACGGACTTTTAAGGGCCGGGCTGAAAAGCCCGATTTAAATATGGGCTCGAAAAATAGGGCCCGAGCCCGGCCCTATACGGGCTCCCGGGCTAACGGGCCAGCCCTGGCCCGTATTTTTTTTTTCCTTTTCCATTTTTTTAAGTACTGAATATATAGAACAACATAAATATACCGGACTAATGGGCCAGCCCTGGCCCGTATATGTTTTTTTTCCTTCCCATTCTTTAAGGAAACAGAATTACTTAAATATACACAAATAGTGAACAAAATATAAATTAAGATTGATTCAAGAGAATAACAATTATGGAACAAAAGTCAACATATATCCAGAATGACTAAGATTCTAAATTCAAAATACTAATTGTTCAGAAATTCAAAATACTAATTATCTGGAATAACATAAAAGTTTTAATGATCCAAAAAGTCACTCCCAACAAAGTCACAACATCCAAGAGTCCAGTCCAGTGTAAAAAAAAAATGACACACTTCAATTTTTTTTGCGGGCTTTCGGGCTGCCCGCAGCCCGGACGGGCTAGCCCTACCGGGTTTCGGGCTTTGTCGGGCCGGGCTAAAAAGCCCTGAAATGATTCGGGCTGCGATTTTTCGGCCCAGGCCCTTCATTTTTTGCGGGCTTTCAGGCCCGCCCGTACGGCCTGGCCCGTTTTGACAGCTCTAGAGTAGGCCATCGATAAAGTCCATCAATACATGAGCCTTTATTAGTTGTTTGGCCAGTCTGTAAGTCCTTCACATAAAAAGAATGTGGCAGAAAAAGAACAACATAGTTAGTTTGTTTGGTAAGTTGGGAGACATAAATAATTTGTTGTTTCATGGAGGGAACTCACATAACATTAGACAAGGATAAATCATAATTAAAAGTGTTCCAGAGTGAGAGATGTTTAAACCTGAACCGTTGCCCATGAATAGTGAGTCAGAACCTGTGTAGGGATGATGAATTGCCATATTTGCAATGTCATTTGTTATGTGATGTGTTTCTGCACTATAAACCAAAAAAATCAGATTGTGGGGGATCAACAGCTACAGTGTTGACTTAAGGCGAGTCACGAGGAGGTGGAGGGATACCAGGATGTGGCTGTCTGAAGGTGCGGCACTGGGATAGAACATGTCCTTTGACATTACACGACTGACATTTGCTGAGGAAGGGTTTGCGATTTCCAAGGCGTTGATTTGATTCTGTAGGGAGCTGGGCAGGGCGCGGTTTGTTGTCGTTGTAGTTGGGTCTCGCATGAGCATTTAACGCGGTGAGTGGGGCGGGGGTCTGTTGCTGAACAGTGGCGATTGAGAGTTCCTGGATGAGAAGCTTCTCAAGAAGGTCATCAAAGGTAGTTAAGTTATCCCTTGCATTCACTCTGTCAATGACAACGCGATAGCCGTCGTCGAGGTCACGTAGGATATAATCAGTCATGTCTTCAAGGAGACAGGTGAGCCAAGCGAGGCTAGGAGATCGCCTGTTTGCTTCAGAGAGTGCATATAGGTGGTGATGGATTGAGTACCTTTGGATGTTGTCCAGAAGCACTCCTTTAGTTGCTTGAGATAGCTGCGAGAAGCCTTGGCGTAGGTGTTCTTGAGGAGGGTCCAAAGATCGTGTGAGGTCTTTGTTTGGGATACCAGGGAGGTGACTCATTTGAGAGGGTGGTGAGGAGGGCGCCATAGATGAGGCAATCTTGTTGTCGCCATGTTTGATAGCCAGGATTTTCTGTTGTCACTGGAGTCTCGGCAGTGGTGGTGGTCGTTTTGGACGACGCTGGTAACGATCTATCTAGGTATTTTAGGAGATCATAGCCATCAAGGAATGCTTCAACCTGGAGTTTCCATTTGAGGTAAGTGTTGGGAAGAAGTTTGGTTACACTGCCAAGGGTGATGCAGGCGAGTAGTTTGGATAGTTCATAAGGGTTGGTGATTGAGGTATAGCTGTTGATGGCCATGGCAGTGAGGGTGGCAGCTGGGGTTAGGAATGACATCCTGATTTATAGGGAGAGGGGGCAGAACCGTTTCAATCTGATACCATATAAAGATACAGAAAGAAAGGAATTGTGTAATGTAATTGATAATTACAGATTACATATACTGAATAGTAGAGGTAACGCTAGCTATATCAAAACCCACTACGTATTAGTGCTAGAAATACTAACACACAAGGCTTTTATTTATATGGCCAAGCCTTTGCATATATCTTCATATTATCCGATGTGAGACATTTTCTAATAATAATTAAAGGGAATTAAATTCTAATTATTATTATTGATATTTATAACATTCATTAAATATTTATACACTAAAATTATAGTAATAGACATGGCTGTCTTAAGGGATAAACTGCCAAAATAAATGCTTTAAGCCAATTTTTTTTTGGAAAAAAATGGCCTATAATAATATTGTTTGGGGATAGATATACAACATAGCAATATTATAGGAGTAAGGGTTCTTTCTATTTTTGAAAATAAATTAATGATGTCATTTATAGAGAGATAAACACAAAAAATAGATAATTGATTCTACAGTTAAGTGGATCTCATCACCGTTAATTATTTTTTATGTTTTCAAACTTTTTGTGTCTTTCCTTCTTGAAGCGGAAGAAATAAAAATATTATAAATTGAGAGGATCCTCCTAACTTCAATTATTGATGTTCAACTATCTTAGTTGATCAAGAAGAGGTCCTCGTTAAATCAAGTTCAAAATTTTGACTCATTAAAACTTAATATTTTTATTTTACATTTGTTTGTCATGTTTTTTTGGTCAAATAATCTAGAGACAAGTCAATGATGTTTTAATTTTTTTTAAAAGGTCGTGATATAAAACTTCCAATAGACGTCTAAAGATGTTGAACCAGCCTTGTTATAAAGATGACTAACAAAAATTCTCTCATCATATGTTGGTTCACTAAATTTACAAGGTGGGGTCCTCGTGAGCTTAACTCATTTGGCAGGGACAATGCATAATATATGCAAGGTTCGAGGTTCGAACTCCGAACACCACAAAAAAAAAATCTACAAGGTGGATGGTTAACTGTGGTCGAGCTAGGAACACCACCCAACTCCCCATCTAAAAAAAATGAATTTATTATATATATATATATATATCTTACTATGTAAAAACAGTTATGTATAAACGTGTAGGTATTTTCATTATTTGGAAAATTCTGGCTTCACATCTTGTCCCCTGTTACCTAATACAATGTGTATACCAACTAAGTTAATTCCTAAAAAAAAAAACTAAGTTTATGGGAACAATATTTTTATTATTTAAATATGTTATAATATGAATTTTCTATGGTCAAGATAATATGAATTATTTTACATATACAAAATTATTTTTTAAAATATCTATACTAAATAATATTTATTTATTTTTAAGATGAGTCAAAACCAGTTACAATTGCGACGTTCCTTTAAGATGAGTCAAAATCCTAAATTTATACTTAGATTTGATTAAAAGAATTTAATTGAGAAACTAACTAGTTTACTACTCTTAAGGTTGGATGGAAGTAGGGTTGTCAATCTTATAATTTACCTAGAGATCAATTTCATTGTTGGTTTGAAAAAGCATTAGAGAACAAACATATATTAATTAAATATGACAATCGAATCATAAAATGAATGAAAAACTTTATTAATTGAATCCAACAAATACGAAGGGGTTCATCATGGAACCCAAATCAAGAGAGGTTTAGTTGCAAATGACAACCAACATCATTACAAACAAATTGAAAACTATACCCTATTGAGAATAAGAGGATGATGGAGGTCCTCTGCCTTGATGCTCTGATATTTGACCTTTGCCTTGTACAACTACCTTTCAAAATGAATAATAGCATCTTAGTGCGAATTTTGCAGTTTTCATCATTTTTGAAGCATTCTTGTGTCTTGAAATGCCTTGGAACTTCGGATGAACTTTCCCCAACTTGTATTGTCTTCAAACTTTCTAAGAACTATTGATCTTCATTCTTCATATCCTTGATCATTCATGCCGTGTCTTGTTTTGCCAATTTACATGATTTTTCACTAAAAAAGATTCAAAACACCTATGAAGTTGCATGATTTAGGATAAAAGTGAATTGCAATTACTCGAGTGAAAACAATACAAAATATTCCTTAAACCATTGACAACTCCCCCAAATAACTTCTTATTTGCCTTCAAATGCAAAGAAAATAACTAAAAACATAGCCTAAAATATCATATGATGCTAAGTCATCACACCTACCAACATACTTTTGTGGAAATTCACTTTCAACTCTAAAATCACTTCAAATAGAATAAGTATTGTTTCACATATTTTTTCTCCCACCAACAAGGTGTCATCCGCAAATTGTAAACGAGAAACTAACACCGTGTCAGGTGCGCTAACCCTATAACCAGTAAACAAACATGCGTCGACTGTGGAAATTATCATTATATTCAAACCATTAGCCGCTAACCAAAAAAAAAGGGAGACAAATGATCTCTTTGATGTAACCCTTTTCCAATTTAAATTCACTAGTCAAACTACCATTTACAAGAACTGATGCCATCATCATTACACACTCCATCATACACTTACGCCACAAAGTTTTGAAATTCATTTTAACCATTACTTCTTGAAGATACTTTCTATCCACAAAATCATAAGCCTTTTCAAAATCCACTTTAAATAATAATAATTTGTTTTTAGTGAAAGTTGACTGAATCCCATCATTAGCTACAAGAATCCCATCAAAAATTTACCTCCCTTTTATGAAAGCTGACCGAGAATCTGAGATAATTGTCCACATTTGACAACTTAATAGCTAACACCTTTATCAAAATCTTACACAAACATCCCACCAAAGAAATAGGACAAAAATCAACTAGACATTAAGGTCTCTCCACTTTAGCAAACAAAGCAATAAACGTACTGTTAATCCCTTTCAAATCCCCTCTATTCATCATACTCAAAGATTTAAAATTCAAATTTTCCACACCAGGGCTCGATATTAGCTGACTTAAAGGGAGATTCAAAATGATTAAACACTGCACCTATGACATTATCGACTCCTTCCACCTGAGTATCATTCACATTAATAGAAATGATAGCATTCAATCTTCACCTAGAAGACATTATCCCATGAAAAAACTTTGAATTTGCATCACCCTCTTCCAACCAATTCAAATTAGATTTTTGCCATTGCATGCTGGAATTTAAATGAGACAAAGAAAATAAATTACTTTAACGAATGTAGCTCATCCATATCTTCCTCCTCCAGATCTTGCCTTCCTCCTTAACATCAAGGGAAGAAATCCGCCCTTTTATCGCATGAGTTCTTCCTTACAAATTTATGTATGATTTTGATTCCAAATTTTTAAGCTTCCTTTGATCAATTAAATTTTTTCCTTTAGCACGTAACCTCTTCACCCTTCCACTTGAAAAGAATGTCATTGATCCCGAACAAACTGTTGATACCCCGGTAAATATGTCCAACATTTTAACATCCGTCCCTTTATTTCTTACCTATATCTCCGTCCTAATTTTTTTTCACAACCTTCTCTCTACCATCATTACCTCCTTCTTCTCTTTATCATTGTTCTCTCACCACCTCATCTCTAATATTATCTTTTATACTTTAATTTTCTAGTTTTATGCATTCTTATTATATTTTAAATATTTTTTCTATTCTAAATTTTTTTTTTTTTTTAATAAAGTTAATCCTTTTGACTATTTAAAAATTATTTTTATGTTTTTTTTTATATTTGATCACTTAGTGGCTTTTTGAACCACCACTAAAAATTGTTATTTTTTTATTGAAAAAGGGACAATTTGAAGATCAGGCAACATAGCTTATGAATATGGTCTCGATAGTTACTACATCTCACTTTGAAGATAAATGAGTGTGTGTGGTTGATGTAGGTGCAAGATTCTCAATGAAATCGACATATGACATGTTGGAAGATCAACTCCTTAAAGGGGAACCATCAAGTTCAAATGAATTATATTTGAAGTTAGTGATAACACAAATGTTCCTCAAAGTGTTATTAGTGTTCTTGTGTGTCTCTTCTCTTGTAATTTGAGTTAAGTATCTCTTGTAGTATTATTGATTCTCTTGGTTAACAAAAAATTATATATAAAGATAAATTGAGGCAGTGCAACATATTGATGAAAAACATTAATCTAGCTCGCCAAACACATTGACGAGAACAATTTTCTTTGTTAATTCTGTGTCAAGGTACAGCCTTGGAGAGGGGCCATATTGTAGAAAGATGCTGGTGCAAATTCCAAAGCATTGCAAACACACATGAGAGAAGAGTAGTGAGAAATGATTTTGCAATCAATTGCTTTATGATTGAAGACATTAAGAAAGATGCATAAAAGCAATTTCTTTTTCCTCAATTCAAACAACTTTTTGACACGTTAAAAAAGAGTAGGGTAGCGCATCAAAACCAATCTTTCATCATTTTCATAAAAATAAGAGTTAAATATATTTTAGGTCTTGCCCTAAAAACATTGTTTAAGGAACTCATAAAAAAAATTATACCTTGAAAATATAAGTCAAACATTTGTTGAAGTTATAACCGTACAATTTTCAATGCAAAAGTTGCTACGTTTAAATGTTTAAACAATGCTCTTAGGGCATTTGTTAACATTTTCCATATATTTTTAATCCCTATAAATATGTCAATTTTTCGTTTTAGTCCCTCTAAAAAAATTTCTTCAACTTTTAGTCCTCCAATTTTTTTTCATTTTCACTTTTGATCCCTCATTTAAAGTAAACTCATGTGTAGAATTCATATTTTTGAATAAAACTTTGCAGAAAAACTCATAATATTATAAGAATCTCTCCAAAAAAATGAATTTTTTTAACAAAACGTGAATTTAATATGAATTTTTATATTTTTGATGGTTAAAAATTCATATTTAATTCATGTTTTGTTAAAAAATACAAAAATTAACTTAAAAATAGGGACCAAAATTAGTGATTGAAAATTTCATAGGGACTAAAAGTTGAAAGAAATTTTTAGAGGGACCAAAAATAAATAGTGGGATGTTTTTACTTTGCCAAACATATCAAGCATTTGCACTTAGAGTTTTTTTTTTCCTTTCAACTTTTCTTCATTTTTTATTCCATTTTTTTTACTTTTATGGTTCTATAAAATTTAGCGTCGCTCGTTTGGTCTAGTGCTAGTGGTAGATTCACAGAATATGTGAGTGTTGCAAATCTCATAATACCGAGTTTGATTTCTATTATGTTAAGATGGCAAAATATTACTAAAAGTTAGTGAAATTTTATCGTCCATCCAATCAATATAGATAATTTTTGAAAGGTAAACGAGCAACAAACCGAATTTCCAAAGATGCACTTAGCATCAATAGCTTGAAAGGGTTAGGATTGTAGGAGACAGAAAAGGAAGTGATTTTGTGAGAGAGAAGTAGATGCAAACTTTGTTTTCACTCAGCTTTTTCCATCTCCTTCGAATTGCTAAGATTGGATGGGGCCTTTGCATGGCTAATTAGTTATTATCATTCACACACAGGACGATGCAATCTAAGCAAACCACATAGTTAATTCCTTACTTTATTCACCTTTAATACCCAGCATAATGTAAGTTCTTTTGTACTGCAGTAAATTTTTATAGTATCTCTACAAATTTCGGTCCTTTAAATTAGCTATGAGAGACTAATTTTCACTTAAACATTTAGATCGCAATTTAAAACTTTTTGTTTCTACTTTGTTTAGTAAGATTGAACGTGCAATCCGATCCCACAAGCTCAATTGCTTAACTAATCGATCGAACTACACTCATTGGGTATTCTAAGTTATCATTGAAGGTGTTAGGGTTGAAGTTGTATAGAGTCTCATATTGCCAATGCATCTAGCTCGTTGGATGTGTGTGCGCGCACGCGTTTTGGCACTTGTATCCTTTGAACTGACTTTTGGGAGGAAGATCCAAATGATTTAATAGTGTGTAAGACTTAAAATTAATTTGGATAAACTTATCTTTTTTTGGTGGTGGCCGGGGTTTGAACCTCGGACGTTGAATATATTGTGCATTGTTCATACCAACTGAACTAAGCTCACGTGGACTGGATAAACTTATCTATTAACACCCATAAATTTGCTAAAAAAAAGGAAACCAAAATAAATTTTTGGTAAGGGAGAAAATACTAACATAAAAACTAACATGGCATAAATTAGTCTGTAAAAGACCTTATGACAATTATGGGTTTGATCATGCCAGTGACTATATTCCTGAAATAACAGGGCATCTTATTAAAGTCAAAAAGAAAAAGCAATGTGTCATGTTTAATATCAAATTACAATTATTAGAAAATGTATAGGGGGAAAGGGTAGGAAGAAAGTTGATCATGCCACTCAACTCTTTTGGATCACTAAAAAGTCATTCAGCAACTTTGCATTTGCTTGCAAGAAAATTATATGTGATGGGAATAACCTTTAATCACATTGCAAACGATTCTTTATACATTCACATACACACAGATCTGAACAAATATGTGTGCGACAACGCGTGTTGGTCCGGTTGTTAAGAAGTTAACTCATACTATGCAAGAGCGTGGGTTCTACTTCCACTGCCGGCATGAGAACTTTGTCTGTCGATAATTTGTATGTGTCTCTATCATAGCTCTCTTAACCTTGAGACCGGCCCTGACAATCCCCAAAGACGCAAAATTTTAAGCATGAACCCAAAATTTCCAATTCCCTTATTTTTATTTATTTTTGAATCAGCAAAAATTTATTAAAAACCTCAATCCTTGCACAGGACGAACAAAGATCGGTGAAGTACAAACAAAAGGTGTCGTATATAGGCGAAACACCTGAAAACAAAAACCTCAACAAAGACACCCTTGCGATCAACACCCATAAGGACAACACCTATCAAAATAAACATCTCCACTAGAAATTAACTCCTAGACAACCAACCCTTGAAAAACGGCATCCATAACACCCAACGTCACTACTAACCCCAAAAGAACACCTTTGTAAAAGAAAACCCAGTCCTCATCACCCAAACTGAGTCACTTCCACTTTATCTAAAGATCAATCAGCCTCCACCACCGCACAATCTCCGGTCCACCGAAAGAACACCTAAAAAAGCCCAAAACCAAACTTGAACAAAAAAACTGACCCAGATCTAGTTCATATATTGTATCCCCTATATATTCTTTCATGGTGAAACTTGCGGCACAAGGAAATCTTCCTTGAACTTGTAGAGGAAGGTGTGAGCCTGTAACTGGTGTCACCTTTCTAAGGCTTGATCCATTTGATTTCCTACTTAGATTCTGATGAAATGTATATTTGAGGCTAATGGAACTTATCCTAATCACCTAGCAATTACATTTTGGAATTTCTAAGTTTGAATGCTTATGTCAACTTGAACAAGATATTGAAGCAATGGAATATTATACTTTAGCATGATTGCCTCAAAATTCTCATCATTACATAAAAAGGTCATGCATGACAATGATTTGGCCCTTGTCCATCTTTTGATTCTTTGTCTTAATCAATTTCTTCTTCAATTAGATTAAAAAAAAAGAAACTTGTGATTAATGAAGTTTTCACTCAAGCAATTGTCTAACAAGTAAATATGATCAATTTTTTAAGAATTTGATACCTTGAAATATATGATCCATTTTTTTTAAGAATTTGATGAAATGGTATTTGATAATAAACTCGGAGAAAGATTCCTCTATGATGATAAGAGAATGAAATTCTAATACTTTCTTATCCTCTAATCACAAATTAATGCCACTGTCACATGTCCATTTGCTATAGCTTCCTATCTCCTTTCCAACAGTTTCTTTCTATATACTCGTTGTACTTTGTCGTGTGCCTATCACCACTTAGTGTAAAACCAAACACTTCAAGGTTTTGTCCATATTCTGGTGTAAATCGAACCAAACCAATCAAATCTCTATTAACGATATGTTTGTTTCTCATCTTTTAAAACATATCACGCGAGACTTGAATCAAAACATTATTTATTGTAGGGTCATGTTAACCAGTGTCCTTGAAATACATTGGTTAAAGAAGTCAAAAAGAAATTTTACATTAAAAAGCCACTTTTTAAATTCCGAGAAATTAATTGCACAACTTTCAATGTAATATTAGTAGAAACTAAGGAGATATGAGTAAAAAAGTTAAGCTTTCGAGAAAAAAAACTTTCAATGTAATATTATTATATTTGATTACTTATCCGATACCTCGGAACACTAGTTAATATTTTCCTTTACTGTATTAACGTATTTTTTAATCATTTTTATTATTTTTCTCATTGGAGCTTAAGAACTTTCTTTTAATGGTATAAAAATGATACAACATTAGAACCAAACCAAACCAAGTTGTTCTTGATCAATTTGATCTTATTCCGATTTTGTGAAGAAATTTTTTTTATAAAACCGAACTAAAATAAATACTCTCGAGGACGTTGGTGAAATGGCCATTAGTGTCAATTTAATCGATAAAAAAAGTTATATATCTAAAAATTATATGAGAAATTAACGCAAAGCAAACAAATTATGTCGAAGAAAATTCTAAAACCTTAAAATAATAGTATTATATTGTACATATTATAAAATAAAAGATATAATAGTATGGTAAATAGTAAAAATTACTCAAAAAATAAAATATATTTACGTTATAAACTAGCAATGTGATCTTTGTATGATTGAAAAATATTTATTTACTACATATATTTATTTTAACACAAGAGTGCTTCAATGAAATGATTTATTTCTCTTCTAACTTAATCAAAGATTCTAGTTCGAACTCAACATTGAGAATGCGCAACATTAAAACTGCTGATTGAGAGTTTTGGCGCTCATTGTAGTCCTACTAAGCTTGAGCGACTGCTCTCTACAATTGCACGTAAAAAATACCCAATTTACACGCAAAAGTATATAATGTTTAAAGAAACCTGTTCGAAGATGGATCAATCATATTTTGGGAATGCAGATTTAAAAATAATTGGGAGGAGGGTGTATAATAATGTATGTCGATGTTGATAGCATCTCAGAACAGTGTCCACAAAAAAAGAGACCAAGCTGCAGCCAAAAATATCACAGGCCCATAATGTCACTTAGAAATATAAAATGGAAATTTCTTTTTCCACCCAACCTTCTTCTCACACGCCCTACTGATTTTCGAAAATAACCTTGGAGTTGTCGGATTATATAATCTAAAGTCAAAAATATGGTTTTCCCTATATTTATGGTGGGAAAATGCATTTTTCACCAATTTGGATTCTAAAATCCAAAAACCAGTTTAAGAACCATAGTAGCCATTATAACCCCCATCTATGTATTTCAAGTCATTGCTAGTTGTTTATGTCGTGTCCCAATCAAAAATCCAGTTTTCGGGCTACTTGATCAGATTATCTGGTAAATCCCAAAAAAGATTTCAAATCATATAATTCATACGGATATTTTCAAAATATAGTAGGGCATGTGATAAGAGAGTAGGATAGGAAAAAATTACCACTTGATGTTTTCATTCGGCATTTATTCTACCTAAAAAACTTGGCATTGTATGAATGATAAAATTATTTGGATTAAGATTTTGTATAACTAAATATTATGATTGCTCATACTCTTAACATTGCGAAGAGTAACACAAAAAAAAAACTCTTAACATTGTTAATCTTGAATGCTACCTCTCAGTTTTTGTTTTGTTACAAAGCTAAACAAACAACAAAAAGAGAACTAAGGCATAGGGAAGAAAGTTTTCGACGCGTCGATCCTGAGCTAGGGATGGATATTGACTGGAGGAGAAGAGTGAATGACTAAATCAACATCTAAAGTAGCTCCTCTCAAATATTTTATGACATGACAATTTGAGAGGTCCACTGTTTTTTTTTTTCTTCTTTTAATTGACATGGACTCACATTTGACTAGAGATCCACTATCATATATCCAATAGGTTTATTTTTTACTATTTATTTTTTGAAGAAATGTTTATTTTTATTTGATCTGAGGCTATCACTCCTCTATATATTTTTGGCATATATATGTACATATATGGCTTGAATTATCATCCTAACATTCTACCTCACATCAATATACCACCCCTTTTCACAAAATCCATCTAAATCCACTCATACACTCTTGTGTATAATAATAACAATCTTGCATGCTTCATATTTCCCGTTCGAAAAATGGACAACAACAACAATAGAATTACCTATGCTTCATATTTGGTCAGAATTTTTTTACCTGTAGATTACTTTTCCTCTAAAACCATCCAAAACCATCACCAATCACAAAAATAACGTTTATCTTTCTCTCTTTTTCCTCCATAATTACAATAATTTTGTGTTATAAGAAACGTCTTGTAATCTCAATTGATATTGATCCCTTCTTCAATATAAAGATTTCACATATAAACATCGTGTTCTAAAGGTTCGATTTCTCACCCCAATTTACCTTCAATTTCTTATTGTTCATATGAAACATTTATAAGTATCATAATCATTCACATTACAATATCCACCATTTTTTTTTTGCAAGATCATATGTATTCGAGAGAAGAGATTATTGGAGGTTAGAATTAGAAGATAGTTTTTAAATGCTTTCTCTTATCAAATCAAATATATAACAAACTTTCCTATTATATAGCACTTACTTCAAAGTTTGTAATGAATGATAGAATTGTTATAATATTTTTGACTATGAATTCAACAACCTTGTGTCTTAAGTAAAGTTTCCTTATCTACTCAACATAGAATTCATAATATTATCATTTTTGTTAAGGGCCAATGTCTACTGTGATATTCAAATTAATCGATTGTCCTCGTAATCTTAACTCAGTTGGTAAGGACAATGCATAATATATGCAAGGTTCGGGGTTCGAACCCCGAATACCATAAAAAAATTCAAGTTAATCGATTAGATGGAAGAACTTCATGTAATTTATCTCTCAGACATTGGACTCCTTGCATCATAGAGTGTTTAACAATATTTTTTATTTATTTGAAGAAGAGTGTTTAACAATATTATTATCTGACAAGTAGAAATGTTTCTTATATTGAAATTTAAACCATGTGCATCAGTGCATGCACATATATATTATAATTAATTATTCCCTCCGCAATTGTGACCAATCATTTGACAACAAAAGGTAGGAATTGTTTATTTATATACTTCTTTCATCTCCTATTTGTTTGTTAACTAGCTTAAGGACCGAGGTTTGCACATTTTGAATATAGAAAAATGAGGAGTTTGTGATTCAATTCAAATCCATGCATAATATTGTTCTTGCAGCTACCAATTGAGTTCTGCTTTTATTTATAAGATCTCTTAACATTTTTTTAAACAAATAAACAAATAGAATTTTTTTTAGGGGTAGAAAATCTGATAGCGCAATTAGTGTGTATAATATGTTTTTTTTTGTTGAGAGAAGTGTGTATAATATGTGTTAACTATTATTAAATTTTTTTTGTATAAATAATTTAGGTTGATTTTACATATTACAAAACAAATTTGTAGCACTAATAAATAAAATATCTAAAAAAGAGTAATAATAATACAAGACAAATTGGTAGCATTACATAGTCACATATTAAAAAACAAATAAATATTCTAAAAATGTCTCATAATTATGGACTAAAGTGTTTTTTTTCTTCAAATAGTTTAGTGATTAGAATTTTCTTTTAAGATAAATAAATGAGTAATTCATAATTTGAGTTTCGATCTTTGCATATATCATGTAATGTCTTTGTCAACTCGGAACAATTGTAGTATTTTTTATTTGTACGTAAGAAACCAATTATGTAGAAGTAGAAGAACATTACAATTTGCAGGGGCAGAACATGATGTAATGTAATAAATAAACTAGTACTATTCCCTCAACAAAAAAAAAACTAGTACTATAATTGAATTGAAAAAGAGCATAAGAATATTCTAATACATATTCCATCTTTAAACTTTACCATGCATAAAATGAAAAAGAATATGCTATAGCATTTAGCATATGCCTCCTAAATACACTGTAACACATACAACTGCACCCATAATATCCACTAGTTTCTTTTGTTGCAACTTTTGTTTGTGAAACAGAGAATATTGTGTGAAACCCATCACTATTTCTCTTTCATTTCTGACATATTTAATCCAATTGCAAAATTAACTGACACACATAAAAAACATAAGTGTGAGTTTCATTCAAATCTCATAAATTATTTACATTTTTTTTTTCTATTTCGGAAAACTATCTTTCTTCTTTAAATCTTGTAAAGATAACACTAATATTTTAAAAACTGGATCGAACCAAATGGTTAAACATAGAACCCATCATTTTGTTTTTCGTTGTTGAATGTTGATTGATCTCGATTGTATTGCATTCTAGTTGAACCGGATTGATACGCGGTTAGTTCTAACAGTTTTTATTTTTTGATTTACTTATTTACATTCATATTTCTTTTATTTTTTATTTATTTGTCATTTGCAGTTAGCGTGATTGAATTAATTGAACCATGATTTAGAAATCTAATCCAGATATCTAATTCAATTTTTAAAAATTGAGTATCATGTACAATTCCTTTACAAAATACTAGTAATTAAACTCTAATTTTAAATTCTTCTTAAAATCTATAACAATATTTTACACTTTCATTTTAATATTATATCATATCGTTATACATGCACATTATATATAACATTGTCTTATTGATTATAGGAGACATACCAACAAGTTTGAATCAAGTGCTATCAACATCCACTAGAGCAATGGCAAGTTTCAGTGCAAAATCCATGACTATGTTCTTTCTCTTCACAATTATCTTTGGTTTTGGATTTCTTCATGCATCTGCAGAATTGCAAAGATTTACACACACACCAAAAACTGATGGTTCTCTTAGTTTCTTGGTTGTTGGTGACTGGGGAAGGAAAGGTGAATACAATCAATCTGACGTCGCTTTTCAGGTTCGATTAATTTTTTTTCTCTTATCTTTGATTTAATTTATATGTGTGTATCAAAATTAAATTGCGAGTTTCATTCGAGCATATGAATTATATAATGGTTGATAAACAACGTAACAAAATATAAGCAAAAATGAAACCACGTGTATCTGATCAAATTTTTTGATCAGATACATAGATACATGTACTTTTTTTGCGTATGTTTGTTACCGAGGAGTATTAAATAAGTTGTTGTCGTATAAGCTTTTTATAAGTTATGATCATTCATTCATAATAATAAGCAGTTTATGTATAAAATAAAACTTACAAAATGAAATTTCTTTGGTGACAGATGGGGGAGGTTGGAGAGAAGCTTGACATTGATTTTGTAGTTTCAACCGGTGACAATTTCTATGATGATGGCTTAACTAGTGAACATGATTCTAAATTTGAGGAATCATTCTCCAAAATTTACACAGCAAAAAGCCTGCAAAAGCAGTGGTACAGTGGTAAGTTCCTAAATTAAACTCATCAGTGATTGATAGTAGGTTCTAAATTGTAATTCCGGTCTATGAAACACAGACACCAGACATGACACTGCAGTTAAGCCTCAATCTTTGATATTGAGGACAAATGTGAAAAAAATTGAAGCCGCAATTACGGTTGTAAAAACCTTAAAATCTTTACATCGTTGCTGCAATTGTATACCGCAATTTAGGACTTTTTTTTGTAATTTGTATTCTTGACTATAAATTACAAATGTAATAACATGGTTGATGATTTGCATGCAGTGTTGGGAAACCATGACTACAGGGGTGATGTAGAGGCTCAATTGAGCCCATTCCTTAGAGAAATTGATAGTAGGTGGCTTTGTTTAAGGTCTTTCATTGTCGATTCAGGTATTTTCTTGTTCATAGTCAATATTTTCAAGTTAATGAAATGCTTAAAAATCATGTTCATGTAGCTTTTTTTTTATTTTCTAATGTATATTTTTGTTCTTGTGTAGAGCTGGTTGAGATTTTCTTTGTTGACACAACCCCTTTTGTTGAAGAATATTTTACTGCACCAGAACACCATTATGATTGGAATGGAATTAACCCACCAAAGAATTATCTTGCCAATTTATTAAAGGTATGAATCGATTGCTTTTTCACATCTAAATTGTTCTTGGAAGGTCACGGGTTCAAGTCTTGGAAACAGCCTTTTGCGTAAAAAACAGGGTAAGACTGCGTACAATACACCAATTGGTGGGACCCCTTCCCGAACCCTGCGTATGCGGGAGCTTTAGTGCATCGGGTTGCCCTTTATAGTGTTTGACATGTGTCAGTGTCGGACACCGGCGCGACACAAATACATGAGTCGGTGTCGTGACATTGATACAAAAGTCAGACACCAGACACGCCTTTAATCTAAAATGTCGGTGCTATATAGGTGGTTGAAGTTAAGATTATCATAATATTTTGGATTATTATGTTCCAGGATGTAGAAATGGCATTGAGAGAATCAAGAGCAAAGTGGAAGATTGTTGTTGGTCACCATGCAATTAGAAGTGTTGGTCATCATGGTGATACTAAAGAACTTGTTAACCTGCTTCTTCCAATTCTTCAGGTAAAGATGAAACTGAGATTAAGATGAATGAATAACATGATCCTCCCTTTCTCTATTCTTATTTTAAACACTGATGAATTTACTATCAAATTTCAGGCAAATCATGTTGATTTTTACGTGAATGGGCATGATCACTGTCTTGAACATATCAGTGATACAAACAGGTAAACCTTAAATGAAAGCATATAAAATTTAATTTGATTTTGATCAATCAATTATTGATCATCTTGTGCATGATATTTTAATGTACCTAAGAACAAAATTAAATAATATTTTTAAATTTGACAATTATGATCGATCAATAATGTAAACTCTATATATTAACGATTCATATAACAAAGACCATGTTTGGATATAAGTGCTTATGTATAAGTTATTTTTATAATAGAAGATAAAATAAAATCAAACCATTTACACATACACTTAACCGTATATGTATCTGGTGGATGAATATGGATCTGGTGGATCATATTGGCACCCCTATACGGCTATAAGTTGTTTTTGTACACTCTCCCAAATAGTCTCACAAGCCGGTCCAAACAAGCCCTAAATTCGTAAAATATTTATACAAAAACAAAATTTATATATTTGTCTAATATAGGAGCTTGTTTTGTCTGCAGTCCTCTTCAATTCCTGGTTAGTGGGGCAGGATCAAAGGCATGGAGAGGAGACGTTCGAGACACTACTGGAAACGATGTAAATTTCTTCTATGATGGACAAGGTTTCATGTCTGTTCAATTGACTGGAACAGATGCAAACATTGTGTTCTATGATGTTTCTGGCAATGTTTTGCACAAACTCGCTCCATCAAAGCAGCTACATTCTTCCATATAAAGTCTATAACATGTATAAGATGGAGAGAAAATGAGATTAACAAAGTTTTGGGGACTATAGGATTGGTTTTCAAATTCAAGGCACCAATTCTTGAATACATTACTATAACTTGTATATATATTTCTATTGCTTAGGATTTTCATGATTTGAAATATTGAACTTCTATTTCTTGGTATATTGTATTTTGTAAATATGTTGAATGGATGAGTTTTACTAGAAGTTCATGTGTTTTATTATTATTAGGAAAGAGAGAAGTGAATAGAAAGTGAATTCTCATTATTGAATTATCAGTTATAAGGTACTATATATACATCAAAGAGAGAGTACACTAAGCTAATGTAAACTGTAATGTAGCTAATTATATGAATCTAAGTGACTTGAGCTGCAAGCAATGATTTGTCCTTGGATGAGTTATCTTCTTC
>Ga0228711_1004592_pt1 | contig 21178 bp, 9 predicted proteins | sample MedpolnodulmetaG_2_FD_177996 | JGI IMG/M metagenome (GOLD analysis project Ga0228711, IMG submission 177996) | Root nodule microbial communities from Medicago polymorpha collected in Santa Monica, California, United States - brown nodules | ecosystem: Host-associated > Plants > Roots > Nodule... | reverse complement strand
TTTTTTTACTATTTATTTTTTTTTTTTTTTTTTTTATGTATATGGTATTGCATAAATCAGTGAATTGTATGTTATATATAAATGTAAAAGAAAAGAGTAAACAAAATTGACTGTAAAGGAACACTTCCCTAAAAAATATATAAAGTAACACTTAACTTTGATGTAGTTTTCTTTTTTACTTTCAATTTTACAATTTATCCCTAAAATTCAATTTTACAATTTTTTTTTTATCCTGTCTACATTATTATTTAATTATTTTTTTGAATTATAACTATAGACATGACTATAGACATTATTATAATTGAAATTTTAATTATTTGTGCTATTTTGTACAATATTATAATTGAAATTTTATCTTTTCTACAATATTATTAATTATAATTTGACATATGCAATAGTTGACTACAAAAAGGCATTAATTGATTAATTAAAATGTATTTAAGAACAGAGAGAGCAAGAGAGATGTGGAGAAAAGTGATTTTGTCCACAAAAAGGCACTAATTGAGTATTTGTATGGTCAACTTTTATCCGAAAGAAATAAATGTGAAAGAGAATGGTCAACCTAGTCTTTTAAACTTTTTTTTTTCTCAACTCTGAGCCATGTATATAAAAATACATTGTCTCTGTCAACTATGTTATGCTCACATGGACTACCAATTTTTCTATATAGCTCTATAGTTTTCATATGTGTTTGGTCTTAAAAAAAATATATAAAAACTTCAGTTGTACTGTGTTTTTTATTTTAAAACTGTTCTTGGAACTTGACAAATTGGGGGACAATGCACTGAACAAAAACTAAAAATTATGTCATTCTCTAAACCACATCACGATTTTTTGTTATAAGTACAAGTTATCTAAAATATCATAATAATTTTTTGACAACCAAACATCGTACAACACAAAAATGTTTACTACTTTAAAAATTTTGACTTGCAATGTTTTGTTGTGTTGTAGTATTTTTCTATCTTGTGTTGTTCTATCAAATACTTACATTTTAACATATCAAACAACCATAATCTTTTTTTTTAAGGAAAACATCTATAATCTTATTTTCTCTCCTAATTATTTTATGATATTTAAATGAAGAGCGAGAGTGATATAAAGTAAGGAGAGATCTAGAAGAAAATAAAATAAAATACAAAAAAAAATGACTTTCCAAAAAGGACATAAGTAATTAAACGGAGACGGGTGTGTTTGTTTCAAGTTTACCAAATTTATTCTTAGGAATAACATTTCTTGGAATATAGAGATGGGAATTTTATTCCAAGGTATTTAGAAAAAAATATGTTTGGTTAACTTTATAATATTCCTAGGAACCATGAAAATAGAGATTATAATAGGTAACTATATAAGAATTTATTCCCATCTCCATAGGAACTTTATTCCCACCCTTTTCCTTGGAAATTTCAGGAACATATTATATCCGGGAATAAAATTTAGTAAACTTGTAACAAGCATAGGTATATGTATTTCTATCATTTTATTCTCAGGAATCAACAAATATAACTTGAAACAAACACACCGTAAAGAATTAAATATGGATGAAAATTGTCAAACCATTCTTTTGAAAAAAATGGTCAATGATAAATGATTGTTATGAAGGGATTCTGAATATGAAACATGCATAAGAAACGTAGAAACCAATATCAATCCCATTAATCGAATATAGTATGCAAAAAATTGCGTCAAGTGAATAACAAATGAATATTAACTCATACAAATTGAAGAAACTCAAATCAATTCAAGTTAGATACTCCCTCTATTGATAGTTATAAGCAAATTTGATTTTTTAGGTTCATTCAATTAATAATGTATGTGGTCTATATTATGAGTCACAAACATCATTAATTGAACGAACCTAAAAAGTAAAATTTGCTTATAATTGGCAACGAGAGAATATCATACAAAACAAGATAACAACTATTTAATTTCAATTCATCAAAATAAATGTTTGAGCCAATATTTAAGAACGAAAAATAATACACTTAGCGAAGAGAGAGAAAATAGCAGTTTGTGGAAAGTGGAAGAGCTGTTGTAAGAAGTGGCGGACAATTTTAGAGGTTTGTTGATGAGGTGTAATTAATAAGAGTTTTTTTTTTTAGGAATAGGAGAATAGTATATTGAATATATATTTTGAAAGTGAAATTAAATCAACAAAAACTTATGTGACTTAATAATAGACACTATAAAAGACAACCATATGTAATTGTGTTCAACTCTATACAAGTAATTTTTAACATCTACTAACAATATATGAATTAATGTTCCTAAAGAAAATATATATTAATTAATATATTATGACATAAATATAAGAAAATAGTTTATTTTCATCTATTTTAATTTCTTAATTAAAACACTACATTAATGTTTATTTTGAAAATAATCATGAGTTTCAATATTTTATCATGTTGACTTTCTCATATATGTATGTAAAATTAGTTTCGTAGATATAATAAACATTTAAAATATGCAATAAGAGCGTCTGTAAAAAAAATGCAATAAGATCGATGCAAACATAAAAATGAAAAATTTATTAATATACACACTACATTATTGTTGATATTTTGAAAATAGTCATGAGTTTTCGAAATTAAATCACATCGAATTTCTCATATATGTATATAAAAATTTGTTTATGGAGATATAAATATATAAAATCTACAATAGATGCGATACAAACATGAGAGACGAGACCTGATTAAGACAGACACATCAGAGAAAGACACAAGAAGACGATCAAAGTCGATATCATCTTCATACAACACAGTAGCACCCCCAAGGACGGTACCACCAAAAGGAATTATTTCTCCATCTTCACTGAATACAATGTGAGCTAAGCTAAACCATCACCGATGATTTGAGGTACAAAATAAGATGAACTAACAATTGGAGGTATAAAAGAATCCATGATAAGAGTTTCAATTGAACAATGTTTTGCATATAAAATAAAACATTATTTAATAGAAACACTACATTAATATTTATATTTTGAAAATAGTCATGAATTTCCAATATTTAATAATTTCGACTTTCTCATACATGCATATAAAATGTGTTTAAGCATATATAAGCAATTAAAATCCGCAACTGGAGCAATGCAAACATTGAACAATGTTTTGCATATAAAATAAAAATTCATTTAATAGAAACGTCACTATACTAATTTTGATTTTGAAAAATAGTCATGAGTTTTCAAAAAGTTATCATATCGACTTTCTCATATATATATATATGGGTAATGCTAGAGACCACCCACCCATAAATGAGAAGGTGTTCATTAGCATACCACACCTATTTGTAAAAGACAAAAAAACCATTTCTCTTTCTTTAAAAACAAGTGAAGAGAAAAGGGTAAGATTGTAATCTAAAATTAATTACTAAAATATTCTTACTTTCCCTTTTCATTTCCTGCTGCCTTACCCTACCCTGTTTCCAACCAAAAGCCCACAAGTTGTTCATCTTACTCCTCTCATCAGATGCAGCTCCTCTCACAAGCCTCTTGCCCCCTCATGTGTAGCAGCTCCTGTCATCATCTTTGATTTTGATTTATTCCAAGCTTTCTTTTGATTTTGAGTTCAAGTGCTTATCCATCATTTGTTTAAGGGTTAAATAAGTTTTTCGTCCGTATAAATATTACGAATTTTGATTTTAGTCCCTAAAAAATTAAACTTAATGTATTTATCCTCACAAAATTTTTTATTTTGTTTTTGGTCCCTAATGGATATAATTTTGACATGTTTTTGACATTTTTTAATATAATATGAATATATAAAGGTTGAACATAATGAACAAACATAAAATTGATACAATTTGAACATAAAAGAGTTATAATCTTGACATTCAAATGAACATAAAATGGTCATTAAGGACCAAAAACAAAATAATTTTTTTTATGAGGATGAAAACATTCGGTTTAATTTTTTAGGGACTAAAATCAAAATTAGTTATATTTGTAGAGACGAAAAACTTATTTAACCCTTTGTTTAATTCAAGTAGAAGCTTTGACGTAAAGTGCCCTCTTGTTCAAAAGTCCACCATGTTATCCAAAATCTTCCTAATGCAATAAAAAGGTAATTTTTATTTTGTTTTGAAATCAAGTATTTTGAGATTTATTCATCAAATGGTTAAATCTAATTTCTTCAGCTGATGTAGTTTTTGTTCAATCACCATGTACTTTTAATCTAAGTTCTTCACATAGTTTCTAACAATAAATTTATTTTTAAAATATGAACGATTCAGATTTAAGAGCCATATGCATCCAATCACTAATGAAGAAAGAGAAATGGTTTTTTTGTCTTTTACAAATAGGTGTGGTATGCTAATGAACACTTTCTCATTTATGGGTGAGTGGTCTCTAGCATTATCCTCTATATATATATATATATATATATATATATATATATATATAATTGTTTCACATATATAAGCAAATAAAATCCACAACTGACTCAATTAACTCTTTAACTAATTTTTGTATATATAAGAGAAAAATATTTAATAGAAACATTACATTAATACTCATAATTTTCATTTAATATCTGTAAACATTCGATGATATTAACAATCTAATTATTTTTTACATAATTATCATAATGTTATGTGGCCCGTCGAAAATAGGTGCTCTATTATACACCCCCCTTGGGCTCCTTATTAGCCATATGGATCAACTCTTTTGGTAGTTAGCCGTAAGAAGAGACCAAACTTTGATACCACTTGTTGGTCTATATGGCTAATTAGTTTATAAGCTAGAGGGGGGTGAATAGCTTTTTGAAAAGTTTTTCCGGAGTTTTAATAAAACGTAAGTTTAACAAAATCGACTATTGGAATTGTGCGCGAACAATAATGAACAAAAGAGCTAATATATGTGCTATAAGATTTAATCATAGAATTGAGAGATTCACGATATAAATCTTATTATACAATCAAACTTTAATAAACCTTGAACAATGTACAAAACTATTGGACAATTTCAAATCAAACCTATATGAACAAAAACTATGCTATCAAATGAAAATACAATACACGTGAAATTATAGAATTGAATAGATGTTGCAATCAATTGATCTAAGCAAATGATTTAAAACCTAATTCAATGAATTAGATAATCTTTCAATGAAAAACAACTTATATCAACACTAGCAATTATCCTAACAATTATTCAATTAATCACATGCAATAGCAAAAAGTAAATAGGATAGGGAAGAGAGATAACACCGATATTTTTATAGTAGTTAGCTCTTTCTCGTCCTCGCTAGAGCTACGTCTACTCTTCTTGTTGAAGTACGTCTTCACCAAGGTCATCCATTAAGTAACAAATGTTGATTACAATGTGTTTACAAGAGTTCCTTGAAATTAAACCTAATTCTTCAACCCCTATGCAAACACTCCCTTAAACTCCAAGTAACCCTTGAATTTTGTGCTCCTTGAATCTTCGAATCCTTGATTACTCGTGCACCCCTTCGAACTCTTCACTCAAGCCTTCGATGTTACATCCGGTAAACGAATCCCCTTCGACTTCAAGAACTGCTAGAAAGACCCCCAAGACCTTTGGAGGTGGAATGAGATTATTCACTTCACTTTGAAGCCTTGATTAAGCTCAATCAATCTTCTTGAGAGAACCAACTTACAATCCCTACTAGCACCCTAGCAAATCAATGTGACTCAATGTACAAAGTGATTCTAAGAAAAAGTGTTTAATCTTGAAGAATTTATGAACAATGTTTTTTGAGACCTGGAGAGAATAGTTGCAAATGATTCAATGAATTAGGAGTTATGAGGAGGAGATTATTTATAGAGGAGGGTGTTAAGACTAAATTTTTGCACAAAAGCAACTGAGTGAATCGATTCAATTAATGAGTGAATCGGTTCAAACCATATAAGACAAAACAAGAAAAGAGGAAAATGTGATGAAGAATGATACGTGTCTAGCAAGATTTGAATCGACTCAACATACCCATAATGAGAATTGATGCGATTCATTTCCAACTTGAATCGATTCAAAGTAAGTCAGAGAGTTTGATGAATCACATCAAACAAATATGATACGATTCACATTTGAATCGATTCAATATATTTGTGATACGATTCACATGAAGTCAGAGAGTAACATGCAACTACTTACGAACCTATGAATCGATTCAAACAGAATTTGATACGATTCACACAAAGTCAGAGAGCAATAAGCAACTATTCAACTCAATTTTTGAGACACATGATGCATGATTACTTTGTTCGTGAATGCTTGACTAGCTAGGTTATTATTATACATTCTAAGAGCATATAGACAAATCAACACGAAAAAGGAAAAAATACATTATGACAAGGAACATCATCAAAACTATAGCTAGAGGCTTCAGAACATAATCTCAATTATATTAATCTAACTGATTTGTCCATGAAAGCTTTATTTAATCAATCATTTTAAAAGATAAATTCAGAACAAAGAAATTATACCTCCAATGTACGGGGCAATTATAATTTTGCCGTTATATATAATGATATTCAGATCAAAAAGCATCTTCACTACCATCACAACACATGCATGATGCATCAATACACGAACTATGACTATGAGACTATTTTCTTGCCATCAAATCGGTGATTCATCTTCTTTTGTACCTCCAATTGTTGGTTCACGTCATACTGAAACCCCTATCATGGATTCTTTTGTACTTCAAACTGTTAGTTCACCTCTTACTGAAACCCCTATCTTGGATTCTCCAGTATCTCAAATTGTCGTTTCACCTCATATTGAAACTCTTATCATGGATTCTTTTGTACCTCCAACTGTTAGTTCATCTTTTTCTGTACCTCAAATCATTGGTGATGGTTTAGTTTAACTCATATTGTATTAAGTGAAGATGGAGAAATAATTCATTTTGGTGGTACCGTCCTTGGGGGTGATACTGTGTTGTATGCAGATGATACTGACTTTGATCGTCTTCTCGTGTCTTTCTCTGATATGTCTGTCTCCAATCAGGTTCCGCCTCTCATATTAATCCCATATTATAATCAAATATAGGGTCTTAGATTGTATTGTTGAAAAGTTTTGTTTACTTAAATTGTATTGTCTCCAATCTGGTTCTGCTATATTTTAAAAATAATTATAAGTTTTCAATATTTTATGATATCGACTTTCTCATATATATATATATATAATTTGTTTTGAAGATATAAGCATTTAAAGTATGTAACGGGAGCGATGCCAACATTTAATGATGTTTTGCATATAAAATAAAATTTTATTTAATAGAAATGCTATATTAATTTTGATATTTTGAAAAATAGTTATGAGTTTTCAAAATTTTATCATATCGACTATTACATATCAGTACATAAAATTTTTCTTATGCATATATTAGCATATAAAATCATCAACAAGTGTGGTACAAATATTTAAATGTTTTAAAAATAAAATAAAAAATTATTTAATAGACACACTATATTGATATCTTGAAAATAGTCATGAATTTCCAATATTTTATCATATTGACTTTCTCGTATATGTATATAAAATTTGTTTATGCAGATATAAGCATTTAAAATATGCAACAGGGGCGTGCACACATTGAACGGTGTTTTGCATATTAAGTAAAAAGTTAGTTGACAGAAACACTACATTAATTTTGATTGTGAAAATAGTCACGGATATTTAAAATTGGGTAAATACCTCTTTTCGTCCCTGTAATATTAGCGAATTCCAGTTTTAGTCCCTGTAAAAAAAAGATTTAGATTATGTCCCTGTAATTTCAGATTCTTCCACTTTTGGTCCCTCATTCCACCACGTCAGTAGAATCTGCATAAATTACGTCCCTGTAATTTCATATTCCTCCCACTTTTGGTCTATGTAATTTCATATTCCTCCACTTTCCGTCTCTCATTTTATGTGCCATGTATGCAGATTCTACTGACGTGGTGGAATGATGACCAAAAGTGGAAGAATCTGAAATTACAAGGACATAATCTAAATCTTTTTTTTACAGGGACTAAAACTGGAATTCACTAATATTACAGGGTCGAAAAGAGGTATTTACCCTTTAAAATTTTATCGTATCAACTTTATCATATATGTACATAATTTTTTTTCCTCATACATAAGCAAATAAAATATACAACTGATGCAATTCATGTATTTAACAATTTTTTTGTAAATATTAAAAAAAAAATTAATAGAAACATTATATTAATACTCATAATTTTCAATTTATATATATAAACATTTGAACTATTAACAATATAATTATTTTTTATATAACTATCAAAATGCTACGTGAAACACTAATAATTTTTTGGAATGAATTGCAAACAATATTAGTTATCATAAATTATGAAAAATTTCTCTAGAATCTATTTAAAATTACCTCGAAACACTAATAATTTTTGGGAATGAAATTGCAGACAATATTAATTATCATAAATTACGAAAAAAAGTTCTAAGGTCTATTCAATCAATCATTTTAAAAGATAAAATCAAAACAAAGAAAATGTCTCTCTAACGCACGAGAGAATTATATGTTTGCAGTAATATATAACTAGTGTCCAGTCCACTTTTTGTGTTATGCTAAAGTATTTCTATATTTTACTATGTTTCTGTGTATAAACTATTGATAAATAGCATGCATACAAAAATATAATTTATGTTTCTCTCTTGCCTGTCTATCTGTTTTCTTTTACCGTGCTAACGTTTGCATATATTTGAAGATTAAATGGACATGCAATATAATTGAGATTTGTGTACCATGTTTCTAACCCATTCCACGTGTCAAAGCAAATTACAAACTAGATGACCATACTCTCAAATGTGAGTGTTTGCAAGTTATTTGTGACTTGGCAGAGATAACATCTCAAGAAATTTTGGACTTAGGAGCACAAAAGATAAAAAGAAATATTGCTTCAATTTTAGTAGACCTATAAAAAATTAAAGCTTAGGGCACCACACAAATTAATATGCATGTAATAATTTTACTTTAAGGAAAACAAAATAATGCAATGCTCTACATGAAAATTAAAGGAGAAAGCCAAAAAGGTAATTTTCATGTACATGTTTCATAATACATTTTGATCTAGTGATTATTTAACCTTATATATAATCTGAAAGCAAAGACATATTGGCTACTCCGTTAGCCCATCGATGTGCGTAATGCAACCCGGGCTTCTCTCCCTTCTTCATGCAACACGGGCCTCTCTCCCTCCTTCTTTGTTGATGACCTTTTTTTTTTCCATTGTTACTTGTCCTCAAGACAGAACAACACATAAAAAACTTTTAACGTGTTGTACAATTTTTTATTTTGTACGATATTTGGTAGGTAAAATGAGTATTTGTGTCATACACTCATTGCTAATTAAAACAGTAAAATAGCAAGTGATGTTTGAGAAAAACAATATGAGATCTAAATAATGAAACCAATAATTAGATTTCATATATTTTTAAATGAATTGATAAGAATGCAAGTTGAAGAAACAATTTTAACAAGTAACTTAACTTACATATTGTTTAAATCGCACTATATAGTTCTTTAAATTTTTTATTTACATTAACTTAACTTATCTATTAGTTTATATCACACTATATAGTTCTTTAAACAAATATTTTATATAGAAGAAAAAAATTAATAGCAAGCATATAAATGGTTCCCTATTTTCATTTATATTATCTCTCAAGATGGACCAATCTATCTAACATTAACCCCAATTAGCATGATGAAATGAACCCTACACATTTGACTCTACAGCTATACGTAATTCGATATCCCTAAATCAATTTTTGCATGCAACAAAAAAGAGATGAAAAATGTTACTACCCTTATTCATCTATTTTTGTAAATAAGAAGAGCATGATGAAAACAACATTAATACAATCAAGGAGTAATGAATACAAACAATTTTAGTTTTTAAACATTGTTCAATCCTTGCAATATGCACCTTGAGTCACATCTTTAATTTTTAACAATCCATCATTAAGAAAGCGAACATAACAAAAGAATCAACATCAATAAAGAATAAAGGAAAACCCTTCTCAGAAAGCAACATCTACAAAAGTAAAACCGATCAAAACACAACTTAGGCACACTCCGCCGCACCAACGACATACTAGATGATCGTGCGGGTAGGACACCCTTCTCCTTTTTTCATTCTCTCTGCACCATTACTTACTCTCCCTCTCTCTCTTTTTCTCACAATCACAGGCTACAAACGACCCACCTCTCTCTCACTCACTTTCTCTCTCTATATATGTATTGCTTGGTAACTGTAACTGTTCCTCAAGAAGCATATTTTTGCAACTCCAGTGCCTTAATTTCATCATAAATTACTCACTAATAAGTGAAGAATGATATATCTTGTTAACATAGAAAACATATAAAGAAATGAAAACAATAGGAAAAATGATCTGACACTAGTTTCGATCCCATTTCATTATACTTGGTGCATTATATTTTTTCCTTTTGTTCAACAAGTTTTAACACAAATAGATAGAATATTCATGAAACCCTCTATAGCACTGCCATTAGTAATCAAAGGCATATCAATATCTAATATTGAGGCACGTGATTACATTCAATTTTTTCATGTTTTAATTATTATCGATGTCGACGTGTCAGTGTCGGTGCTTCATAAGATCAAACCAAATGCTTATTCAAGTAAGAAAAAATACATACGGTGCGAAGGCAAAGTAAACAAAACATTGTGTCAACCTTATCATCTTAATGTTTAAGGCATTCATATTATAATATCTTTTAGCAAAGTCTAAATTATAATTGGACTTCCATTATTATATGTCAGTGTAGAAAAAAGGGAGGGTTACATGCGGGGGGGCTTGAACAATTTTGAGTGATTGACATTCTCATATGTGAAACTGTAAAGAAACAAAAATCATATTCAAATTAAGACTCATAGTTCGGAAACAAATAAATAAACTTTAAAAAAGTATTTGAAATGAGGAAAGATAAAGGAAGTGATTTACCAGTTAGAGACCAAGGAAAAACTTGGTGATTAATGCTCCAATGATGGCTAATCCAATGAAAAAGAGCTAGTTTTCCCCCCTTCATCAATTAGGCAAAAGATCAAAGTTTCTCCTCTTCTTATGCTGTTACAATTTCTCTTTCGATTCCAAGATCTATTATGGCCTTCGTTTATGCGTTTAAATTTCCAAATTACATCCTTTGAACTTCAATTGATATCACACTCTCATAAACAAAATTATAAAACCGCCAAATTATTTGAAAAATAAAATAAAATAGGAAACGAAGAAAAAATAATGGTAAACGAATAGTGTGTGATCACAATAGAAGAATACATGAATGAATATTTAAAATCGTAGAAGCATATCACATAAAGAAAGAGGGTGAATAATAACCTACTAACATTTCATGGTCATCCCCTTATTCTTTCCATTCCTACTAACATTTCATGGTCATCCCCTTATTCTTTCCATTCAAATCTTTCTATGTTGCGGTTAATTAGGTTTGAGGAGTGAACGACACAATTGTAGCAAAAGTGGCACTTAACACCATCTGCACGAACCCGTCCAACCCCGTCCACATTCGTATGTTTGTTTTTGCCTTGGAATGCCACAATTGACCAAACTTCTTCCTCATTTGTTTTGTGTCTCACAGTTCTTCCCATTCTCCATTATTTGTTTTTTTTTTGAATAACTATGCCTGGGGTAGTTAGCAGGAATGCATGATGACCCGAGAATTTGAAAAGGAACACAAATAACCGTGTTGTATATATTTTGTGAGTAATAGCTTAAGGGTAATTTTGGAATAAAAATTAGGCTACACCAAACCTAAAGTTTTCCCTTTATTAGTAGTTATAGACGATATTGAGATGAAAAGACATCTTCACTACCATCACAACACATACATGACGCATCAACATATATATATCATCATCATCCATTCATAGCCCCAATATTAAATCATGTACCTGTAAAACATCAATTGAAAACGTGAAAAAATTGAGTGTTAATATTATTATTTCTAAAATATTTTTATGCATATAATTTATCAATAGATATTTTCAGAAATATCTTTATGATGTGATTGAATGGATGTTTATTAACAGATATTTTTAGGAATATTTCATGTCAAGTAATTCAATGGTTAAAATTTCACGATTAAGTTAAATATGTGGGTAATTCGCAGTTTGAATCTCAATTCCAACGTATATAAGTCAATGTTCCTATGTGTAAATTTTGTAGAGGTGTAAAAATGTTTTATATCAATATTAATATTACTATAGTGGTATAGCAAATAAAAATCCAAGTTAGTATAACGAAAATAAAACAATAGTATGGGATTGGGCCTAAAGCTATGAGATCCGGATCCAATAGATATTGGGTTTGGGTCAAAATTTCACAACAAAAACCCCTCATAGCATCACATTTCAGAAACCCTAATTCAGTTGTGCTTTGTGAGTAGAGAGGGAGAGAGAGAAGCTCGAGCAAGCAAAGCAGCGGCACAACCATGGCTACCGCAAGGACTGTTCAAGATGTTTCTCCACACGAGTTTGTCAAAGCTTACTCTGCTCATCTCAAAAGATCTGGCAAGGTTAATCAATCTACCCTAAATTTTCTTTTAATTTTAAATTTTCATTTTTTTCATTTTGATTTTCTATTTGAACTGTGTTTGAATCGATTTGCTTTGATTTACAAACTGGGTTCATGTTATTTTATTTATTTGTAATTGTCACGTTTTATTGTTTAGATTTGTGTTTTTTTTTGTTTTTTTATGTTATGTTTCATGTTGGGTTTGGTTAAAGTTTATAACTTGATCTAGTTTGTTGTTTTGTTGTGTCTTGTTGAATGTAGTTATTTATCTTGTCCCTAACAAAATAAAACATGTATTTTGTTGATTAAATGAATTAATCGAAATAAAATGGTTTTCGGATTGGAATCGATTGTAATTTTTATAAGTGATTCGTAGGTCAGAAAACTATTGATATGATAGATATGTGATTATTATCTTATAGTGAAAACTTTCAAGTTGACTATGATTGTTTTTGTTAATTAAACTAGGACTCATTTTCTGAATTATATGGTATTGATAACATAGATTTATGGGTAATGTTTACTGCACTGGTGTGATCTAGTTTATTATGATACTAATGAAATGGCTGTGTAAGGGTACAGTCTATATGAAGCTCAAAATTAGTTGGATTATTATTCCAATGCTAATATATGTTTTGTTTTTCTTATTTTGTTCTGAACAGATGGAGCTTCCAGAATGGACCGATATTGTTAAGACTGCAAGGTTTAAGGAGTTGGCTCCTTATGACCCTGACTGGTACTATGTCAGAGCTGGTGAGTTTCTTGTGTTTTATTTTGTGCATTTCCTGGTCACGTGTTTTAATTTACGAATTAAACTTCCGAGCGAATATTTTTGATCAATTTGTTGATGAAAATTCCAATGTGTTATTCTGTGCCGCAGCTTCCATTGCAAGGAAGATCTACTTGAGGGGAGGACTCGGTGTTGGTGCATTCCAGAGGATTTATGGTGGAAGCCAGAGGAATGGCAGTCGTCCACCTCATTTCTGCAAGAGCAGTGGTTCCATTGCTCGCCACATTCTTCAACAGTTGCAGAACATGAACCTTATTGAGATGGACACCAAGGGGTAAGAACTCTATCCTTGTTGCTACAGTTTACAATACGGTTGTTACAATTAAGAGAATAGTAACAATAGATTAGTCTAGGCCGCAACTGAATTTGTTTAGCAGTTGTTCTTGCTATTCTGCATCTGTGTGTTTTATTTATATTGTGATTAGCATTTGCTTAGAAGTAGTATATGCTATTCTACATCAAGCCCTCTGTATCATGTTTTTAACATTGATTTTTCTGTATCACAGTGGCAGGAAGATCACTTCCAGTGGCAGGAGGGATTTGGACCAAGTTGCTGGACGTATTGTTATTGCTCCTTGATCTGTAAACTGCTTCTAGGTTGAGTTTTGTGTTTTGAGATATGTGATGACAAAGATAATGTTCAATTTTGATTTTAGTTATTGAGTGTCTTATGTATTAAGACTTGTTCAATGCTATGTTGCTCTTTAGTCTTTTAGTTTGTCTTGTCACATTTTATTCACTGGATTTTTTGGAATTTCTCCCATAAAATTCTTGTTTGTTAAGTTTGCTTTACAAAATTATACCTATCGATCGACTTGTATTGTTATAACTACCCTGCTTGTTCCCCATTACAATTAGCATTTGCGTATTATAAAGGATGGCCTAAATGGCATATGCTTAATTTCCTTCACTTTATGCCTCTACTTGCAATTTTCCTTGTTGGTGGTAGCATCTTAGCTTCTATCCTATCATTTTGCAATGGGTAAATGTGATTTTAAAAATCTTTTTGGAACATGTCGAATACTGATTTCAACAGAAGTAATTATATATAATTTATAAATAAACACAAAGTTCAAGATACAATCATACACTGCCTATTTGTAAACATGTGCTGGGTTTTAGTCAGAAATGTTGAATATGAGGAAAATGCCTATAATCAAAACTCTGCCCCCCATAAAAATTGGCACTTTGAGGATTGGAATCTATCTATGTTCCTGGCCAACACTCCCATGGCCGTTGAAAGGGGCATTTCATTGTCTTGCTCGAACTAGCTTTCATGCAGTAATCTGTTGTAATGTTTGCTATATATCAGAAACAATTTTCTTGAACATTATGGTATTTTTATAAATCGGGTACCACAGCCGTGAGATTCAGTAGGATATGTTAGATTGCAGAACTTATACTTGAGAGTCTTGAGATTTATTTTCAAGGTTCAAACTTGATGATACTTGTGAAAATGTTTAAAGAGATATATAGATAATCTGGTTCAAGTGGCAATGGCAAATATGTTAACATAAAATCACCAAGGTGAAAAGTTACAAGCAATGACAAGATTCTGCAGATATCAAACACCAACAACGAAAATACATATAGCAAGAAAAGACATCTAATTCACTCCCTAGCACAACATACACTTTTCAAACAGCAACTCACTCACTAAACAGAACACAAAACTGAAGCTACAAGCTACAATTGGGTGCCACACTTTTGAAAAGGAAACCATTAGATGATAAGAAGCTCAGCAATATAGCTGCAGTTATGAAGAGCCAGTCTGCCTCTTCAGAAGACCACACCTGAAACTACACACCACTGTCCGAGCTTGCCGCCTGAACAACTTAACTCCAAAGAAACATCCCTGACACTTGAAAAATAAACCTCTGCAAACACTGGAAGTCTGGAACAAAGATAATTAAGAAGTGATTAATGTAACAGATAAAGAAAAAGGGATTAATGTGTCCTGTTAAGTAGCTCCTCCCACAAAAATGCCAAAACCGAATTGGACTTTCCCATATGGATGACAAAGATACCATCACCTCAGACCAAGACAGACCCTAGGACAAGAAAATCTTTGAGATCTGTATTTTGAGACGTGATGATAACATAGATTATGTTCAATTTTGATTTTTGTTATTGAGTGTCTTATGTATTGGACTTGTTCTCAGTGCTATGTTGCTTTTGATTAAATGGCCTAAATGTTTTTTATGACATGCTTAATTTCTATTGTAACTGACGAGTTTTTCATTTTAATCACTTCATTCCTTTAGATGCAACTATTTGCTTGTTGGGAGTAGCATTTGAGGTCCCCAAGCTTTTATTTTGAGTATTCATTTAAATTCTGTGAATACATAGCTAGTGGAACTAAAATTGTGGACAGATACTTGGCTTATAGTCCATTAAATCAACCAAAATGAATGAAAATAATTGTCTTTTATTTTGTAGTTAGTTTATTCTCTTTCTTTTAGTTTAGAAGCCTAAGTTTTTTTTTACAGTTTTCATTGTTGTAGCATTTAGAGCCTAATTGAGAGTTGCAAGAAAGCATCTACATATTGGGGTTGATTTGCAAAGTGTCTCAAAGGCATTCTAGAGATGATAATAGATAATAACTTAAGAGCAACTTCAACCGACGAGATTTCATGTGAGTCAACCAGATCATCAATTTTATGGTTTTCATCAAAATTTGTCATTTGAGAGATCTTTAACAATGAAAATAAAATAAAATAAAATACTATATGTGTGTGTAAATGAGATAAATTTGTGGGATCTAATATGAGTTACTTAAGATTGCACCAATGAAGTAAAATATGAGTGCGTCATTTTAAAATGACGTGGCTCAATGAGACTCACAAAATAATCTTTAAAAAAGATCACTATTGAAGTTACTGTAAAATCTAAAAGAAACCCAATCAAACAACAATTAAAATAGAACCTATTGTTCGTAAATTCTTCAGCTAAATTCGGACACTTGAATGAGATGTTAAGAGATATCTTTCAACTTAATTAAAGTATGCCCTTGAATCCAAAAAAACTTGAATGAGATGTTAAGAGATAATAGTGATAAATCTCTAAGAGCTTTATCATAAAAAATGAAAAACTTGTATTGTAAAATGACATATCTTCTTGGACATCCTTCCAAATTTCCAATCCACTCTATCCGAAACATGAAATGATTCTTTCTATTACTTCACAGCATTACAACAATTTTAATAAACCAGTCAACCATATGTCATATGAGCTGCTGAAATTGGCAAAAAAAATCTCAAAGAAAATCATTTGGGACAAAAAAACTTTCAGCTCAGCGCATTCCTCCAATTCGATATCAAAAAGAAAAATTTGTACAATTAAGATTTTAGAAGTTTTCTTTTGTCATATTATCATTGCAGTCTCTAGATATTAAATATCTAATAACATTATCATTAGTTGAACATCATAGCACCAGTGGTCTAGTGGTAGAATAGTACCCTGCCACGGTACAGACCCGGGTTCGATTCCCGGCTGGTGCATTTTCTGAAGGAGCTATGATGAAAATGTATGTGGTGTTGGGTAACATCACCAATCCTGAAACACTGGATGAAAAATAATACTTCTGAGCTCCTTTTTATTTTTTATATGTATATTTTATGCGGCGATGTTTTGTTTTGGATATATTCGGTCTGGGAATTGTGTTGTTGCATTCTCAAGGAGAGATATTTGAGGTTAAATTTAGCCATCGATGTTATGTCATACACGGAGCATTGCCAACAGAAACTTTGACGCAGCCGGCTTGCATGTGGTGATAATGTGCAGAGTGTAGACAGTCAATGTGAATGGAAGGCTTGAAATCAGGCATATGTGTAGCTGCTCTGCTGCAGTGTGTGAATCGGTATAGAGGTAAATTTGTCTCAAGGTTGGAGCAGTAACATAACATCTATAGCAAGACAAAAACATGGTTGATCAATTGTATTGGCCTTGGATGGTTTGGTGACCCAATTTAGAATGTAGGTGTGACTCGTAGAACATGTGTTGCTACTACATTAGATATATGTTGTAATGAATCTATATGTGGTGTATTTCTTTCTTAATTAGCATGACTTGTTACTTTTTTTTTTCCTTTTACTATGTTTGGAGAAAGTATTGGTCTGGTTTTAATAGTTCCTGGTTGTGCTGTCTTCTTTGCTTTGCTGAGAAACTTACAAAGCTAGGAAAAAAAGAAACTTAAGGAGAATGGTATTTGAAGTGTGTTCTTGGATAAGTGTTGTACAGAAGCTACTGCTTAGTACAATGAGAAAACCAAGAGTTGTTATTTTAACAAGGGTCCATAAAAGTAATTATTACCATGAAAGAAAACTGTTTAAAAGGTAATTATTACCATGAAAGGAAACTGCTTTTGACTTTATTATAAATTAATTACACAATTTCAATGCATTATCTACTATATAATTTCCTTTTTCATATCATTAACCAGTGCTCTGGGGGCACCGGTTAGCATTTCCCTTTTAACAAACTCATGATTTGTTATGATATACCTTCAATATTTACCTTTGGTTTGTTAATTAACAATTAATATTATTCATTTTACACTATAAAGTAAGTTGTTCACTTTAGAGGAGCGAGATGCAAATTTGATGTATTTTCAAGGTTCAAACTCGATTCATTTGGAGATGTTGAAAGCGATTTGTGTCATCTTATTTAAATGCTTTGGAGAATTCAATTAACAATTCCGCGAATACATAGCCATTACAACTGAAATAAGCGATGTCATTGAAATTAGTGTATACTAACTTTCAAAATTGCGATTTTTTTTTGTGGAAAAAAGTTTCGGTGAGTTGAACTCCAGGGTCACGACATGTCTCCAAACTCAAAGAGTACTTAGAGACAGGGGCGGACCTGGACTTTGAATACCAGTGGGGCACAATTTTTTTATCAAATGATTAAATAATAGTAAATATAATAAGGTATACTAAATCCTTAAAAAATAAATAAGTTATACTAAAAATAGTTGTAGCAACCAAACTTACTAACAAAAAGTTTCTGGACTCTAGGCATAACTGGAAAAAATTTCTTCATCCTCGTTCAGTTATACAACAAAAAAAATAAAATTAGAATACTCCATTAAGTATGTCAAAACATGAACAACAAATTAATCATAACCTTGCCTAATATGCAACAAATTCGCAACATGTTTGACAATTTAATCTGTGTAAAATTAATCATAACTCGAACATAAAAATGATAACCCCACAACCACTTCTTGATGAAGCATAGCAATTAACTGTGTGTTATAAAATTGGTTGGAAATTAATAGTGTGTGTTTTGCAATTGGTTCACAATTGACATTTGATGAAGCATAACAATTAACATAAACCTAAAAAATCACATGAACTATTGATAATTATACTTCTTAAATCTCAATAAAGACATGAATAATTTTCTACTAAAGAGCAAAGAACGAAAGAACAATAGAAAGGAAGAGGAAAGCAAGTGTGTTGTTATTGCTCTATTACTACATATTTTTTTTTTTTAAAATGGGCCTGGGCTGGTGTGGCACTTGCCACAGCAGGCCCAGGCCAGGTCCGCCCATGCTTAGAGAGGAACTTACAGATCTTCCACAAAAAATGTCTTCATATCGACAACGAGAGTTGAACCCACAATCTTGCGAGTGAGTCAACTTCTTACTAACTGAGTCATGACAAATAAGAATAATTTATTACTTAGTTGGATTGTCCCACTACAAACGATTTATATGTGTGGAAAGTGTAAGTGTAAATGAGGTAAATTTGTGGGACCTAATATGAGTTTTTTAGGATTGCACCATTATAATAAAAAACAAGTGAGTTATTTCAAAAAGATGTGATGTAATGTCCTCGTGAGTTTAACTTAGTTGGTATGGACAATGCATAAAATATGCAAGGTTCGAGGTTCAAACCCCGACCACCACTAAAAAAAAGATGTGACGTAATGAGACCTACAGGTAATCTTTGAAGGTTTTCACTATTGAAATTGCTCTAAAGACTACTAGAACCTATCACCGTAAATTCTTCACTTAAAATATTCTAACTTAATTCTCTGTCATAAACCTGAGCACTTGAATGAGATGTTAAGACATTTCTTTTAACTTAACCAAAGTCACGTGCTTGAATCCAACTTTAAGAATGCAGTAGTGTTAAGTTTTTTGAGAGTTTTGTTGAAAAAAAAACACTCTTTGCCCGTCTCCACACCTGTCTTGTAAAACGACTTGTCTTCTTGAAGATCATTCCAAATTTCCAATCTACTATATTTGGAACAACAAATGATTCCTTCTATTAATTCATAGCATTACAACAATTTTAAAAAACCAGTCAACCATATGAGTAGTTGAAATTGGCAAAAAAACTCAAAATCATTTGGGACAAAAAACTTTCAACTCAGCAGCACATTCCTCCAATTCGGATATCAAGAAATTTGGACAATTAAGATTTTAGAAGTTTCCTTTGTCAGTAGTCTCTAGATGTTAAATATGTTATAACATTATCATCAAATGAACATCAAAGCACCAGTGGTCTAGTGGTAGAATAGTACCCTGCCACGGTACAGACCCGGGTTCGATTCCCGGCTGGTGCAATTTTGGAGCTGTGATGAAAATATTTGTGATGATGTGAGGTAACATCACCTGTCCTGAAAAACATTGGATGAAAAATAATACCTCTGAGCTCTTTTTTTTTTCCTTCTTAATTTTGGTCATTTAGTATGTTTTTGGGTATTTGAGGTTATTTTAACCATGGATGTTATGTCATATATGGAGCGTTGCCACTAGAAACTTGTAGGCAGTAGGCTGATTTGTTCAAATGATCAAAGTAACAAATACGACGTTCTAGTTGCTGACGTAGCAGGAGGATGGAACTGAACCTCAACATTTGAAGGGTGATTTTCAATAGCCTTTCGAGGTACAATGGTGACAAAATTCTTCCTGTACCGGTGTCGCAGGTTAAGCAAATTGCAAGAAGAGCTGGTCGAAGAGGATGCCTTCATCACGTTGGACTTGCCACTACCTTGCATTTAGATGATTTGAATCACTTGACAGAGTGTTTGAAACAACCTTTGATCATGTTAAGCAGGTTGGCCTTTTTCCTTTTTATGAGCAGATCGAATTGTTCCCAGACAACTGCCTAATATTACATCCAACTAACCAGCATTTAAAAAAATTCGGTGAAAATTCCATGGTTATCAAATCACTTTGATGAGGAAAAATTTTGATATGCAAAGAAAGCCGAGGCATCACTTTTATGTAAGGGTGGGCATGGTTCGGTTAACCATATTAACCGAAGTGTTGAAATGGTTCGAAATAACCGATCCGAATTGTTTAAGGTTTGGAACTAACCGAACTGAATCAAAGTTATGGTTCAGTTAACTGTTTACTTGCCTATTAACCGAACCGAACTAACCAAAATTTTGAACTCAGTCAACTTAAATTATACTGCATATTCTAATGATAGGTAACCTAAATTTTCAGAAAATAATGGTTGCTATGTTGCATTAATAAGTTCCAAATATGAGCCAGAAGAGTTCCAACTAAATGCAAGAAATCAATAAGTTTAAAAGCCTCCTTGTTATTTCCAATAATCTAAAGTAAAATTCTGAACTATGTAAACCCATCATTGTGTGTTTAGTCTTCCTAAGCCAACGACGAACTCCCAAACGAGAAATGAAAAAACACGAGTTTACTTAGGGCCCGTTTGGATTAGCTTATTTTAGAGCTTATATAAAACAGCTTATGCAAATAAATAAGTTTTTATGTACTATTTATAAGTTTTTAAGGTAGTTTATGAAAAGCCCGTTTATGAAGATATAACTTTCGTTAGTGAGAGTTTATAAATTAAAATAAAAGC
>Ga0228711_1004590_pt1 | contig 21181 bp, 20 predicted proteins | sample MedpolnodulmetaG_2_FD_177996 | JGI IMG/M metagenome (GOLD analysis project Ga0228711, IMG submission 177996) | Root nodule microbial communities from Medicago polymorpha collected in Santa Monica, California, United States - brown nodules | ecosystem: Host-associated > Plants > Roots > Nodule... | reverse complement strand
TATTTATGTCATCAGAAACCTTGGAGCACCAGAGCTACAAAGGCAGGAAAAGAGTCACTGCTGAGTAAAATTAGGATAACAGTCTCACAATTACGATTTTGGTTTTTGTTTTCACAGAGATTTAACATCGTTAAACTCTAAGGGAGGTAAGGGAGGTATGTGTAGCTTTCAAAACAAAATAAGGGACGATAGTGTCACTTTACAAAATAGAGAGGGTGTGAGTGACATTTTGGCAAAACTCAGGGGAGGTCAATGCAATTTGCCCTATTTTTTATTAAAAAAGTTTCTTTTTTTTATTTTTATTTTATGGTTTGTTGGTTTCTATTTGATTTTTTTTTCCCTGTTGGTTGAAATATTGATCTAGATTTGATTTTTTTATTAGGTCTCTCTATTAAAGTCGTATCTAAATATTTATTTATCCTTTGAAAAAGTATATATAAATATTTATCATTATTTTTTCTTTTAACATATTTACCAATATAAATCAAAAGAAATAATTTTCCATAAAAATATTTTGAAATAAATTAAAATTATTAAGATAAATTCTTAGTTAAAATATTTTGAAAAATATTTACAAATATCCTACATGCTGAAATTCAAGCTCTATTGACGGGCGTAAAGTTGTGCTGGGATGCAAGATATAGAAAGCTCATATGCTACTCCGACTCTCCACGTAGTGCAATTGGTGATGAAGGAGACTACAAGGTTCCACCATTATGTAAATCTCTTAGAACTCATTCGGATGTATCTTGCTAAGGATTGGTCTATTTCGATTCATCATATCCTTCGAGAGGGGAATTCTTGTGCTGACATTCTTGCTAAGATGAGAGCTAACAGTTCATAGCATCTTGTTACGTTCAGTGAACCTCGTCATTGTTTAGCATCAGCTTTACTAGACGATGCCTTAGGCGTGTCCTTTTCAAGGACTTAGTTTATTTCCGTATTTTTTCTTCCTTTTTTTTCTTTTTCTCATGTAACCCAAAAAAATATTTATGGGTAAAAAAAAGTTAAATTTTTTATAAATTAAATTTATAATATATTTAACATATAAGTACTTTAAGTCATTTTATATTTATTAATAACTTCAAAAGCTAATTTTACCAAACACTTTAATTTAACCCATCAAATTTTTAACCTACAAACTTTCAGCTATCAGTCATCAGCCGTAAGCTAACTTTTTAGCCATCAGCGAGCTTATCAGCTATTAACTAGCTTATAGTTTAATTTTACCAAACAATGCTCAAATCTATCTTCCCGCCAATTATATAATGCTGTTCAAACCGTTTTTTTCTCTCTTCAGTCAACATTTCGCATTTCCCTCGAATCTTCTTCTTCACTCTTCCCTTTCATTCTCTCACCCCCCCTCTCTCTTCAACCCTTCGCCGCACAATGTCGTCAGAACCACCACCCTCCGCCTTGGACAAACTCATGTCCAATGCACGCGCTGCCGCCTCCAAGAAGAAACCACCACCTTCATCATCTTCCAAGAAACGAAAAGTTCCTACTCCTCCCCCTTCTTCATCCCCTCACAAAACCTTAGAAACCGTTATAAACTCTAATAACAACCTCAAAACCGTAGAAACCGTTCAAGAACCCAAAGAAACCGTTCATGAAGATCCATGGAGCAAGATCCGCAACACTCCATCTTCTTCCAACGGGATAGTTGCTGAATTGAAGGAAAAGGTTTCGGAGCTGAAGAAGAAACCGGCGAATTTTGATCCGAGTTCGGTTGTTTGCTGGGAGAAAGACAAACCTGTGCCGTTTTTGTTTCTCTCTTTAACGTTCGATTTGATTAGCAAAGAGAGTGGAAGAATTGTGATCACTGAGATTGTTTGTAATCTTTTGAGGACTGTGATACATGCCACACCTGATGATCTTGTTCGGGTTGTTTATCTTTCTGTGAATAAAATTGTGCCCGCGTATAAGGGGTTAGAATTGGGAATCGGTGATGCTTCGATCATTAGGGCGCTTGCTGAGGCGTATGGAAGGACTGAGCAACATCTTAAGTCTCAGTATAAGGTTTTCTGTGCTTTTAATTTGGATGTTATGGTAGTTGCTCTTTCGTTTAAGGCTTTGTTTGGTAACAAATAGCGAATAGCTGATAAACTAGCTTGCAACGGATAAAGTAGCTGATTGAAGTTATAGTGTATGGTAAAATTTGCGATTGAACTAGCTTATGAATATAAAAGACATGAAAAAGATATATTTAATCAATATTTAATTTTTGTTTTCAATTAAGATTTCAGGGTTAAAATTGAGATAACAAATTATAAGTTATAAGCTACTTGAATTAACTTATCAAAAAACACTAAAAGTCAGGAAAAATAAGCTATAAGCTCATGATAAAGTGACGGTTATCAAATGTGTCTTTTTTAGTCAAATGAGCTTATAAGACATAAGTTATAAGCGCAAGTACGTGTCTTGTCAAACAGACCCTAAGTAGATGCTAATTGTTTATTTTTTTGTTGACAGGAAAAAGGTGATTTAGGTTTAGTTGCGATTGAGAGCCGTTCTTCACAGCCTATGATGCGGAAGTTTGATGCTTTGACTATTAGGAAGGTTTTTGACACATTTCATCTTATTGCAAAGGTATTTTACTGTCAATTTTGGAGCTTAAGTTTGTGGGTTTGTTGTTTGAGATAATGATATTAGTAATTTTTATCAAATGTTTAGTCCTTTATATATAGTTTGTTTTAGTATTGATCAGTAAGCAATGAAAGTTGGTTTCCCAATGCATAGGATAAACCTAAGTTATTAGATTATACTATCACTGTTGCTAAATATCGGCCATGAAGGATTGCGATGGCAGATTATTTTTGACAAATGTCACGGTCTATTTGTGAAAGACGGCAACACTATGGTGTCTTTGCTGGATTTTTGGCTTTCTGTCATCCACCGTTGATAACACTTACTACAATTTTGTAAATGTTTATTGTTGTTAAATAGAGGCTATAGCAGCAATATACTGATATAGCGTAGCGGAATCTAGACAAACTGCTATTGTTCCGAGACACACTATATAGTATAGTGGGTGCTATAGCCCTGTTGTATAACGGAATTTTAACAATCAGCTACTATCTGCAATTGACAACGAATGAAGAAGCCAATTTAAGTGCGTGCTGTTTTTTGGTAATTAGTTGTATTTCTCTAATGTGGTCAAAATCTATAATTCACAAATGTGTTTGAGATAATCTGATGTGGAAGACTTGAACTGCTTATTTGTTTGTCTTTTGATATTTGTTGTTAAAACAAGACAACCATTTTCCGTTCGCTTTGTTGATACTCGATCACAGTTAGAAGTTTATTTGATTTTTATATTGGGCATACACCAAAATTATGTGTTTTGAGAGTTTCATTTGTTATAGATTTGCTAAAAGCTGAGGCTTTACAATTTTTTTGCCGGATGTTAGTTTTTGTTGTTTAAATCTGTTGTTCTGTGTTTATGTTGGAAGTTAATATACATGGTCTGTTTTCTATAAAATAGGGAACGATGAATTTGTTGGGATTTGTTACAATTTTTGGTTGAGAGTTAGAGTTTGTTACTGAGTTGACCTTATTTATAAATTTCCACAGGAATCTGGAAAAGGGAGTCAAAAGCAGAAAAATAATCACATAAAGTCACTCCTTCTTGCTGCAACTGATTGTGAACCTCTATATATAATCCGTTTGCTACAGGTTGCAATTCTTCTGTTGTTCAAATAATCTGATGGGTTAACTCGTCGATGTTAATTACTTGGACTTGTTTTCCAGGGAAAATTGCGAATTGGATATGCCGAGCAAACTCTGTTGACTGCATTAGGCCAAGCTGCAGTGTACACAGAAGAGCATTCTAAACCGCCTCCTGGAATTACGTCTCCTTTTGAAGAGGTAAGCTCGTCTTATGAATGGCGGTGATATGTGCTTTAGCTTTAAACCTAGTTTTCAGTGCGTTATGATGATGTTACCAACCTTTTTCTTTTATGTATATGTTTTCATTTTGCATCAGGCGGCAAAGATTGTTAAAAAAGTATATTCTGTTCTTCCCGATTATGACAAAATTGTGTCTGCACTCCTTAAGGATGGTGTATGGGAACTTCCAATGAAGTGTGATTTTACTCTTGGCGTTCCAGTTGGGCCTATGCTGTCAAAAGCAACCAAGAGTGTATCTGAAATTCTAAATAAGTTCCAGGGTGTAGAGTTTACGTGTGAGTACAAATACGATGGAGAGCGTGCTCAGGTGGTATTTCATAGTCATATATTCCATCAGAATGCTCTGCTTATGATACTTATTATGTGCAATAACATTAGTTGTATCGAGACAGATACATTTCTTGGAGAATGGCGCAGTAGAGATCTACAGTAGAAATGCTGAACGGAACACTGGGAAGTATCCTGATGTTATTGCTGCAGTTTCAAGGTAAAAATTATCAAACTCGGTTGTAAATATTATGTTTGAGGTCTGATAGTATCTGTTCGTGCCAATTATGAACATTTTCCGAACAACTTGAAGCTGCATTTAACAAAATTGTTGAAGTTTAAGGGTTTTAATCTTTAAATTACAAAAGGAGAACAAACAGTGGAGAAGCTTGCACAATGTTTACAAGGGGGCCAAATACAAAGAAAAAATCAAATATATTTATAAAACTGATATATTAAGCTTCAACAATAAGCTAAATAAATTCACAATAATTTTACTTAAATGAAACGGAAACAAAGAAAATAAAAACGAACAATAGTTATATATAAAAGTTGAGCTTGACGGCATTTTAATTAAGAAGTCAAATTTATCCATAATTGACTTTACTAAATAGATTATCAATATTTTTTTAATATTATATCTCTTTGAACAAACAAAATTGCTTGGAGTAGCCAAACATACATTAATGAGGCAGCTGCATATAAAAACTATGCTACTTATTCAAGATTTGTTTTTCTTTTGGGGTAGATAATGCTACCTTATTTTTATGAAACCCTCCACTCCTGAGGACAAATAATATTTGAAATAATAAAATTATATTGATATGATGTGAATGATATATTGGATGTTCCAACAAATTATGCTATATAAGGAAATATAGAAATCAGTCGTAAGAGGTAATTTAAGATACTCTAACATGTTATATGATAGAATATTGTTGCGTTGAGATACTTCTTAATTTATTCTTACAGTCCTCCTTAATGTAAAGCTCACTAAGCTATAAAAATAAAAATGTATATGGACTCCATAAAACATGATTGAAAGTCAACTTGGACTAAGATTGCGGGCAGACCATGGCTTCACTGTATTCGGGATAAATCTATATTAAAGGTGATTGGAATTCATGCAGGTCTTGTAAAAGAAAAGAATCATATAGATAAGCACATTCTGATAATAGAGTTTCAGATTTTTTAGAAACTCAGCAGTGGAATTGTGCCATGGACAGATAATATAGGATGGTACTATACCGATACTATATTGATATTATAGTGTTTAGTCATTTAGATGTAAAGGGAGGAAATTAATACCCAGGATAATAAAATTTAACATTTATATGATGTGTTGGATGCTATGTTGAGATATAAGGAAACGAACCATGATATATAAGGAAATATGAGAACCAATTTTACGAGGTAATATGTTGAGATATTTTTGAAATATTCTGACAGAAACAATCTTAGTGACTGTTGATTTATTGAAACAAGTATACTAGATGCTCTCCAATACAATTTTTTCAAAATCATGGTTTCTGATATTTGTTATCAACGGACAGGTTAAAGAAAAGAACAGTGTCATCTTTTATCCTTGATTGTGAACTTGTTGCATATGATCATGCAAAACAGAAAATCCTTCCTTTCCAGGTAATCTCATTGCCAGTCCTTTAGTGTTATGGGTGTCAGTACATCATTTAATTTGTGCTGTTTTACCTATATTGGTGAAGCAGCTTTCCAATTTCTGGTATTGTATGTGAGTAGTTGAGAATTGATAAGTTTATAGTAATCTTATATCTTTACAGGTGCTTAGTACTCGATCCCGCAAAAATGTAGCAAAGAGTGGCATAAAGGTTGCTGTTTGTGTATTTGCTTTTGATTTGTTGCACCTTAATGGCCACAAAATTTTTCAGGAAAACCTTAAAATCCGTAGAGAGGTAATACCTTCTATCTTTGCATTGCCAATAGTTTCATTTTATTGTGTTTTTTTATTAAGAAGTTAAGTCCATGATAGAATTGTCTGAATGGTGGAAATGGTTGGGAAACACGAGATTGGGATCGTGCAGATTTTTATAATTTATCATCAAATGTTAGTGACAAGAAATAATTCCTGATTGAATATCATGTCTTTGAAATGAGTTGTCTTCTCATATTTTTATATAAGAAATATATGTTAGTGAGGGCCTAATTTTTGCTCTTCAGCGTCTATACACCTCTTTTGAGGAAGAGTCTGGATTCCTTCAGTTTGCGACATCAACTACATCAAATGACGTTGAGGAGATACAAGAATTTTTTGACAAAGCTATTGAAGCAAGGTTATTTAAATTCTTCTAGTTAATTTAAATTCATGTAGATATGATTTTCATGATTTCAGTTGAAAAAATATGGCACCATTTCTGCCTAATTTAGCATACTCTTTATTTGTCTTCATGTCATTATACTACTGTCAAAAACATTTGATAGGCATTGTATATCTAACAGTTCTTCCAAGTTTAATTTCTCTTGCAATAGTTTGAAGCCGTAATTTTTATCATTTAACATTTACCTTATCTCTTGATTTTAGTTGTGAGGGATTAATTGTTAAAACATTACATGAAGACGCCACATATGAACCCTCAAAGCGGTCAAACAACTGGCTGAAACTGAAGAAAGATTATACAGATAAGTAAGGATATGATATCAATTTTTCTCATAGTAAATCATCAAAATTGTAAGGTTTGACCAATTTAGTCCCTCAAATGTATGAAATAGTTAGTCCTTTAATTCAAATTGAAGAACGCCAATCTATTTAGTCCATGCATCAAAATATTTCTTTAGTAAACATCTACCAAAACTAGTTAAAGACCTATTTATTGATTAGAATAATCTCTTGGTACATCAAGACAAATATAAAACCTTTGAAATTGTGGTGCTAAATTTGGAAATTGGACTAATTTGATTGATGATGTTCAGTTTAAGGGACTAACTTGCTATATCATAAATTTGATGAACTAAATTGACCGACTCTTGCAACTTCAATGACTAAAATGTTGATTTACTAATTTTTTCATATTTCACTTTTGTATTAATGTGGCTCTTCGTATTTCACTTTTGTATTAATATGGTTCCAATTATATATTGGTTATACTTTGCAGTTTAGGGGACTCCCTAGATTTGGTACCTATTGGTGCTTTCCATGGTCGTGGTAAACGCACAGGTGATCTGAAATTAATTAGTGACATTAATTAGTGATGCCTATTTTTGTACTTCTTTCATCATTTTTAAAGCTGATATTTCACTTACATCTGAATAAGGCTATAGGCTGGGAGTTTGTTATGTGCTGTTAATGTAAACCTTTAGCTCAAAATGGTCTGAAATTAATTAGTGACATTATATCTTGTAGGAGTGTATGGTGCTTTTCTCGTTGCTTGCTATGACAACAATAACAACGAATTTCAAAGTATTGTCAAGCTAGGTGAGCGTTTTATGTCGTATAGAGTTCTTTCATTTATTAAACTTAATTTTCTGACTTATTCTTCATGTTATGGTGGGTAGCAACTGGATTCAAAGAGGAAGAGCTTAAAGAACGTTCTGCCATCCTTCGCTCGAAAGTGATTCCCAAACCAAAGGTCCCTCGCTCTTGTTTCTCCCCGAACCTTTTCTAAAGCCTGATTAATAATTTTATGAACTAAATCAAACCTGATCCTTTATTTCAGGTATATTATAATTGTGGAGATTCAATCAATCCTGATGTTTGGTTTGAAGCTAGCGAGGTAAGAAAATCCTTGACTAGTTAGCATGCACTTTTGTTAATGCTTTGTTATTTTTTTTTATTTTATTATTTTGATCCAATAAAATTGCATTATGTTCACAAGTAAATATTTTTGGGTTAGTTATTTATTGTCTTATTTTATTAAGGTGTGGGAGGTGAAAGCTGCAGACCTGACCATTAGCCCTGTTTACCGAGCTGCAGAGGGCAAAGTAGATCCCAATAAGGTATTAGAAAAAAGTGAACTGATGATACAATTGTCTCAATTTATTTTGGAATTCTGCCTGCAAAATTGTTTAGTTGAACAATGATAGCTTTTAACTTCTATTGGTGGTATTTTTTAATTTTTCTAAATAAAGGGCATATCTCTTCGATTTCCGCGTTTCATTCGAGTTCGGCCTGACAAAACTCCTGAAGAGGCCTCTTCGTCTGAGCAGGTAAATTACATTACAATCTTTCATTATCCGACTATATATTGATAGAAGATTGAGAAAGAGCACTGGAAGACATAAAATTGAATTATTTGGTCATCCTTTAACCACTTTCTTTCAGATTGCAGAAATGTATAATGCTCAAAAACTCAATCACACCGGCCAACAGGATGACGATGAAGACGAAGATGATTAAGGGAAAAAGTTTCCTTGCTTCTCGTGCTGTTAAACTTGGAAATTTCAGCATTATTCTGAGAACATAACTGCTTATTCAACATGATTGGAAATTTGGCATACAACATACAGTTAGCTCATGGACTGTCCACACTCCACACAGTAGATATTTGCGCTTTAAAACATGCTATTTGGAATTTGGGTCTTTTTTCAGAAGGGACACAATGTGCCCGGTACTGCTTGTGTAGGTACTATAGAGTGTTTTGATACACACTATCTTTTCTTTTCTCACACGCCGATAAGGTTTCAACGCATATTTACTAAGTTTACAAATCCACGAATTAGCGTACCGTGCGGCGTTACCCTGTTTCCTCACTTTTATCGGGATTCTGCATTTAGTTTTGTTCGTTTATCATGTTACTACTACACTACACTCCAGGCTGCTGGCCATGACTAGAACAACTTACATTAAGCGCATACTCATGGCATCTCAATATTGTAGTTCATTTGTTAAATTGATTTACCATGGCATGAACAAGTGTTAAAACCTCTCGTTGTAGGTTACTAAAATTGTGACACTTTTCGTTTTTCTTTATTTTTCTTTATTAGTTTCTTTATCCAAGACGTGAGAGAAGTGAAGATTAAAAAAAAACTGTCATATTGTTTTAATTCCTTCTCCGTATGTGTCAACATTCATTCCATCTTCCAATTTTTCATTACTTGATTCCATCCTGAGAACAATGTGTTGATTGGCAGGGAACCGTTGTGCCCATATGTTTGAGAACAATATGCTTGACCAAAGAAAAACTCCGGTGTTGGTTTAAAAACTGCAACTGATGGTGGGACGATCATCACCTTTTCTAGTTGTGAATGAGTTCTTCCCTTGACAGTGATTCCTGGAGTGTGAATGTGCAACTGTTGTGATTCATCTTTTACTCCTAAGGTGGATACATTGGGGAGGATCTGAGGTAGTCATGTTTAATGTCACGTCTTCATCTACAAATTGTAGGGTTTGGAACTGGTACATTGTATTTTTTGTTTGTATAATTGTTGATGTAAATTCATACATTGTAAGGTTACATAAATTGAAATAAATAAAAGGAATATTGAATTTGTGTATGTATATTAGTGATGTGATGAATTTTTGTTGAGTTTAAGTTTGGACTTTTCTTGTTTATTGAATTGACCCATAGACGGAGTGTGCTCAAGTTGTTGATGTCAGACATTGGACTTAAATAATGAGTCGTGCTCTTTTGGACGCCTATTTACTCTTTATCTTGAAAAACAACATTCGAGAGTTACTCCTGAAGCCATTAAAAACACAAAAAATGTCGTTCGAGAGTTATCTCCCAAACGGTTTGCACATTTATGGGGAGCCAAAAGAGCAACCATCTTAAATAATTGACTCATTAATGGACTGTCACTTCAGGATGTCTATGTTTGACATCAGACTTAAATAACTGACCCACTGTGGATTGTCACATCAGGGTGTCGATGTTAGACATCACACCTGAGCGTTTCTTTTGATTGATCATGAATGGCTAACATTAGGGCTTACATACGGGAAAAAAAACTTAAGTAATAATAAAATGGAAAAATGTGTTTTGTTGGATTCTTCATGAATAAATTGATGAGATTAGATTCTCTCAAAAAAAAAATAAAAATTGATGAGATTAGAGTCGTACGCATCTCAGAAGATCATCCCAAGTATATTCGTAAATGGAGTGAAGTGGGAGAAGTATTCTCCCCTTCGGTCTTTGTCTTTGATTTTTTAATTGCAGCCTCAATGCCAACCTTGATTGGTGTTAGGGGAACACTTGTACTTGCCACAATCTCCTCCATTGTAATGTATCATGCCACTTTCTTCCGCATTTGGTTAAGCATGTTGAAATGCCTCCTTGCTAAAGAGTCAACATATGGTCTTGTTTTTAGACCTGCTACTAATGTGTGTAATGCCACAATTAGATTCAAGTTTGTGATTTGGGATGTCATATCGTTGAAAGTTGAAACGATCTATGAATGAGCTTAGAAACTCATACGGTTTCTACCTGAGATCAATCAAGCAACTTGAACTCGTATGTGTTATTCGACTTATAGTAAAGCGAGATGCGAACATCTCGACTAATTGTTTCCATGACTTTATAGATCTCTTCAGGAGGTGGGTGAACCATAATAGGGCAACTCACTTTAGAGTACCTTAAAAGGCGAGACACTTTAGAGCGTTAGATGTTCATTGAAGTTTCATTTTAGCTTTGAAGGAGGCTAAGTGCTCCCGTGGATTTTTCTTTCTGACATACTCTTCCATATTGGGAAGTATAAATCACTTCAATTATGGTTCTTCATTGTTCTTTCTGCAAAGGGAGAGTTTCATTACATCATCTTACTTCGAGGTGGACATTGGGACAAAGCTTCACTCTCTGTTTCTAAACTTTGATATTTTCGAATATCCATTGTTATTCAAGGTTGAATGATGCATCTTCTTTCATTCTCTCTGCATCTCAACCACTCTTCTCAAGTCTATTGATTAGAGCCTCCATCTCATTCACAACATTTGGTGTGCAACTACAACCGTAGAGTCGTCGAGATATATGTTTTTAAGGAAGCCTTGTGGTGACCCAAGGTTCTTTTGTAAACTCACATGGTGTGTCTCCTAAGCCATGACCATACTCAAGCCTAAAAATAAATTTATACTGAACAACATTTGGATATTGAACTTTACCATTAAAACAAACATAGGCTTTAAAAAAAAAAATTTAAGTCAAATTATATCTCGGTCCGACCTATTTTCATCGCTACTTGACACATAAATCAAGTAATCACATCACAATCCCCAAATCCATCTTCCCGCCAATTACATCTATCCCGCCGCAACACCATTTCTGAGTGGATGTTAGCATTGCATTTCAAATCGTGTTTCTCTCTTCCGTTCACTACTCGCATTTCCGTCAAATCTTCTTCTTCACTCTTCCCTTCCATTCTCTCATTCCCTCTCTCTTCAACTCTTCGCCGCGCAATGTCGTCAAAACCACCACCCTCCGCCTTCGACAAACTCATGTCCGGCGCACGCGCCGCCGCCGCCAAGAAAAAACCACCACCTTCCTCATCTCCTAACAAACGAAAATCCCCTACTCCTCCATCGCCACTCAAAACCCCAGATACCGTTCAAAACCCTAATAACAACCTCAAAACCCCAGAAACCGTTGAAAAACCCGAAGAAATCGTCCATGAACAACCACCGAGCAAGATCCGAAACACATCATCATCTTCGAAGGGAATAGTCGCTGAATTGAAGGAAAAGGTTCCGCAGCTGAAGAAGAAACCGGCGAGTTTCGATCCGAGTTCGGTTGTTTGTTGGGAGAAAGACAAACCTGTTCCCTTTTTGTTTCTCTGTTTGGCGTTTGATATGATTAACGAAGAGAGTGGGAGGATTGTGATCACTGATATTGTGTGTAATTTGTTGAGGACTGTTATACATGCTACACCGGAGGATCTAGTTCCCGTTGTTTATTTGTCGGCGAATAGAATTGCGCCGGCGCATGAAGGTTTGGAATTGGGAATTGGTGATGCTTCGATTATTAAGGCCCTTGCTGAGGCGTGTGGAAGGACTGAACAGCAGATTAAGATTCAGTATAAGGTTGTTTTGTTGTTTTAATTTTGATGTTATTGTTGTTTCTTAGAAATCGTGTTGGGCCTAACACAATTCCACAAAACCGGCTTGTGAGTTGATGATTGCCCACCCTTATAAACACATTGTCAGGCCATGTCCTGTCCGGGACTCCGGGACTCTTAACACACCCCCTCACGACCAGCACTATTGGGCTTGGTTCGTGGACATAAATGGTGGGTGGCCCGATAGCGGAAACCTGATAGCAGGTGGCCCAATGGATCTTGGAGAGGCTCTGATACCATCTTAGAAATCGTGGTTGGGCCTAACACAATCCCACAAAACCGGCTTGTGAGGTGATGATTGCCCCCACTTATAAACACATTGTTAGGCCATGTCCTGTCTGATGTGGGACTCTTAACATTGTTGCTAGGATAAAGTACGACTTAAGTTGAAGGGAAAATTTACAGGACAATTGTAAGACTGACAATGTTGTATGGGACAGAGTGTTGAGCTGTCAAGAACAAACATAGAGATAAATTAAGCGTAGCAGAGGTGATGATGTTGCCTTCGATGTGTTGTAAGACTAGACGAGATAGGATTAGAAATGACAATATTAGATAGGGAGTTGGGGTTAACACCTATAGTAGAAATTAGAAAAGATGGTGGAAACTAGGCTTAGGTGTTTCGTGTGTAGATTCTTAGTAATGAGAGTAGATCAGAAGAAGAGTACTCAAATCATTAGAAAGACGAAGACCTAGAAAAACTATAATAGAAACTATTAAGAAAGATCTAGAGTTTAATTAGTTGAATAAATATATGGCATATTGTAGAGCATTATGACGTCGTTTGATCCATGTAGCCGACCCCACTTAGTGGGATAAGGCTTGATTGTTATTGTTGTTATGTTATCTAAGAAGTCGCTAATTGTTGTTTTGTTGTTGACAGGACAAAGGTGACTTAGGTTTAGTTGCGAAAGCTAGCCGTTCTTCTCAGTCTATGATGCGGAAGCCTGATGCTTTGACTATTAGGAAGGTTTTCAAAACATTTCATCTTATTGCAAAGGTACTTTACTGTCAATTTTGGAGCTTAAGTGGGTTTGTTGTTTGAGATATTGGTGTTTAGTGCTGTGTACAGAAGCGAAATCTTTATCAATGAAGTTGGTTTTTCTATGCATGGGATAAACCTTTAAGTTATTAGATTATACTATCAATGGAGGATTGCAGTGGTGGATTTTTTGACAAGGATTGTGGTGCTATGGCGTTTTATGCTGAATTTTAGGCTTTTTGCCATGGTCTTCCATCCTCCATTGATAACACTGGCTACACTTTTGGAATTAAATGAACTTGAACAAACAAATTGAAGCACATGCCATTTTTTGTTAATTAGTTGTAATGTGGCCACTGGTCAAAATATCGAATCCACAAATATGAGTTTGAGATGATCTGATTTTGAAGACTTGGACTGTTTATCTCTTCACCTTTTGATATTTGTCATTAAAACAAAACAACCATATTCAGTTCGCTAGGTTGATACTCGATCACGTTTAGGAGTTTATTTAAATTTTATATTGCACGCACCAATGTAATGTGCATGAGAGCTTCATTTGTTGTAGTTTTATAATCTTGCAGGCATATGTCTTTTGCTAAAAGCAAAGGCTCAACGATTTTTTTGCTGAATGTTAGTTTTTGTGGTTTAAATCAGTTGGTTTTGTGTTTGTGTTTGGGGAAAAATACACTTGCCTCTCCTAAACTTTTTGCATGTCACTCAGACCCCCTCTATTTTTTCACATGACAAATACCTCCCCTGTTGTTAGAGCCGTCTAGGTCCGTTCAACAAAAATTCTGAATACTCACACTCTCTTCCACCATGGAAGCATCTTACAGTATATGAGTTAGTGCGTTTTTTTGGTTCTTGTGTGTTTCCGTTCCTACAGGCGTGTTTCTTGTGATTCTTTCTTTTGTTTCTAATTGTTGTCTGTTCCTATCACAAGTTGATGCATATCATCTACTAACTTGTTTTTTTTGCAATCACGTTTTGGGATAAAAATGAGGAAAACCAAATTAATAGGATGTTGTGGATTTTTTTATGGGGTGCGTGTATGATTCACATGGGAATAAGCGGCCTACACTCTGCAATGTTTTTGTGGGGCTTTATCTTCAATGAAAGTGGTTTCAACTATGATACTAGAGATTTGAAATGAAGGGAAAAAAGGTTTGAAAAGCTTACAACAATGGCATTAATATTTGGTGGTTTAGTGGAGGAAGATGAACCTCATCTGGTCCATTGAAAAGTAATGATATTGTGAACGGGTTGATAACAGTGTTAAGTCAAAAAGGGAGGTGTCTGACAATTTTAGGTGAATTTAGGGGAGGTTGGTGTCTATAATAAAACTAGTGGTGGTCTTTGTGTTATTTAAAGAGACCTCAGGGGAGGTTAGTGTAATTATCCCTTGCGTTTATGTTGCAAGTTAATATGCATGGTCTATTTCATATTAGATATTAAAAGATGGATTTATTGGAATTTGGAACAATTTTTAGTCGAGAGTTATTAGAGTTTGCTACTGATTTGCCCTTACTATAAATGTTCACAGGAATCTGGAAAAGACAGTCAAGAGAAGAAAAAGAACCACATAAAGTCACTTCTTGTTGCTGCAACTGACTGTGAACCTCTATATATAATCCGTTTGCTACAGGTTGCAATTCTTCTGCTATACAAATAATTTTGTGTGTATACTTCACTATGTTAATTACTTGGATGTGTTTTCCAGACAAAATTGCGAATTGGATATGCCGAGCAAACTCTCTTAGCTGCCTTAGGCCAAGCTGCTGTGTACACTGAAGAACATTCTAAACCGCCTCCTCAAATTCAGTCTCCTTTTGAAGAGGTAAGTTAATTTTATTGAAGTAGGGTGAATGGTGATATGTGCTTTGTTTAAAACCTTTCGGGTGCATCAGCTCAAAAAGTTGGAGACGGTTAGCTGCTGATGAGATAGGTGTCAATGCATTATGATGTTGGTGATGATACCAATCTTTTCCTTTTATCTAAAAATATGTTTTTGACTTTTTGTTTCATTTTGCATCAGGCTGCTAAAATTGTTAAAAAAGTCTATTCTGTTCTTCCTGATTATGACAAAATTGTGTCTGCACTCCTTACGGATGGTGTATGGGAACTTCCAAAGAAGTGTGATTTTACTCCTGGTGTTCCGGTTGGGCCTATGCTGTCAAAAGCAACCAAGGGTGTATCTGAAATTCTAAACAAGTTTCAGGATGTAGAGTTTACGTGTGAATACAAATACGATGGAGAGCGTGCTCAGGTGATGCTTCATGGTCATATATTCCATCAGAAACACACTGCTTATGATACTTATTATGTGCAATAACATTAGTTGTATTGAGACAGATACATTTCTTGGAGAATGGCTCAGTAGAGATTTACAGTAGAAATGCTGAACGGAACACTGGGAAGTTTCCTGATGTTGTTGCTGCAGTTTCAAGGTAAAAATTATCAAACTGAGTTGTGAATATTATGTTTGAGTTCTGCATTCTGATAGCATCTTTCATGCCAATTACAGACATTTTCCAAACAATTTGAATTTGTATTTAACAAAATTATTGAAGTTTTAGGGTTTAACCTTTTAATTAGAATAGGGCTTTGTCTAATGTGCTCAAGTAAATTAGTATTGCACCATGCATAAGCTTGTTTTCCACCGTTGGATCATTAAATCTCATCATATTTAAATTAATTTAATAGCGAGAGTTGTTGATCCATTGGTAGAAACAACCTTGTGAATGGTGCAAGACATATGTCCCTTGTGCACCATAAACTTGGCCTTACAAAAGGAGAAAAAAATAATATTTGGAATAATAAAATAATATGGATATGGTTTGAATGATACATGTGATGTTTCTACAAACTATATTTAAGGAAATTTAGAAATCAATCGTAAAGAGGTAATTTGAGATACTCTAATATGTGTTACGATAAAATATTGTTGTGTTGCAATTTTTTTTAATTTATTCTTACAGTCCTCCTTAAAGCAAAGCTCATTAAGCTATAAAAAGAAAATTGTATATGGACTCGACAAAACATGATTGAAAGTCAACTCAGACTAAAAGAGGGCAGACAGGCTATTTGACATAAATGTATATTAAGGGTGATCGGAATTCATGCACGTCTGGTAAAAGAAAAGAATCATAGGTTAGAATATTTTGATATTAGAGTTTCAGATTTTGGAGAAACTCGGCAGTGGAATTGTGTCAAAGACAGATAATATAGGATGGAAATGGTACTATAATGATACTATGTTGAAATTTTAGTCTTTAGTCCTTTCGATGTAAAGGAAGGAAATTAATACTCAGAATCAGAATAATATAATTGATTTGTTGTGGTGACATATTGAGATATCAGACTCCGAATCCTAATTATAGGACTACTGATTATATTGAAACAAGTATGCCAGTTACTAATATGTTGAGATATTTTTCAAATATTCTATTGAAAGAAGCATAGTTACCAATGTTTATATTGAAACAAGTATGCCAGTTGCTTTCAAATAGAATTTTTTCAACATCATAGTTTCTGATATTTTGCTGTCACTGAACAGGTTAAAGAAATCATCTGTAACATCATTTATCCTTGATTGTGAACTTGTTGCATATGATCGTACAAAACAGAGAATCCTTCCTTTCCAGGTAATCTCATTGCTGGTCCTTTATTTTTATGGGTGTTAAAACATCATTTAATTATAGTCTGAAAACTTTTATATTATCAAGCGATCAAAATAAAATCCTTTTGCAACTAATGTCTGTGTTGTTTTACCTTTATTGTTGATTCAGCTTTCCAATTTCTGATATTGTGTTTGAGTTGAGATTAGATAGTGTTATTATAACCTTATATCTTGACAGGTGCTTAGTACTCGTGCCCGCAAAAATGTAGCTTTGAGTGACATAAAGGTTGATGTTTGTGTCTTTGCTTTTGATTTGTTGTACCTTAATGGCCAAGCACTTCTTCAGGAAAACTTGAAAATCCGCAGAGAGGTAACACCTTTTATCTTTGTGTTGCTAATAGTTTTATTTTACTGTTTTCTTTATTAAGCAGTTGAATCCATGATAGTGCTGGCCGAAGGGTGGAAACCTTGATGAAGCTGTTGCATTCTAAGACAAAATATTTGTAGCTATTGTCCACGTAAATATAAGAGGAGCTGAGTTAGGTAGAAGTTTAGAATAAAGAGGAATTAAAGTAGATAGGTCAAGGCAGTTAGTTAAAGGAGACTCAATTTGAGAAATAGGGGGAAATAGTTTAAATGAAGCATTGAGGAAATAGTATTTTTGAGAGGACCAAGCAAGAACTTTATTATCCCATGGGAAGAGTCTTTTCTTTTTTATTTTGAGGGAAGCAGGCTGATTGAATCTCTTATCTACTTGTTTATCATCAACTGTTAATGCTAAGTAGTTCATTATTGTATATCATGCATCTTGAATGAGTGATCTTCTCATATTTTTTTTATTATAAGAACTGTATGTTGACAAGTGCCTAATTTTCTGCAGCATCTATATACCTCTTTCGACGAAGACTCTGGATTCTTTCAGTTTGCAACATCAACAACATCAAATGATGTTGAGGAGATACAAAAATTTCTTGACAAAGCCATTGATGCAAGGTTTTTTTTTTATAGTTTTTTTTTTTATAATTATAATTCTAGTTAATTTAAATTCAAGACGTAGATAGAAATTTCATTATTTCAAATGTAGTTATATGGTGGGACCCCTTCTTGGGCCCTGCGTATGCGGGAGCTTTGTGCACCGGGATGCCCTTAAGTTATATGGCACCATTTCTACTTAATTTAGTATACTCTTTAGTTGTTGTCTTCATGTGATTGCACTATTATCAAAAACATTTGATAGGAAGTGTAACACTTCGTTGTATATCTAACTCACAGCTCTTCCAAATTTGGGTTCTCTTGCCATAATTTGAACAATTATTTTGATCATTTATCATTTGCCTTATCTCTTGATTTTCAGTTGTGAGGGATTAATTATTAAAACATTACATGAGGACGCCACATATGAACCCTCCAAGCGGTCACTCAACTGGCTGAAACTGAAGAAAGATTATATGGAGAAGTAAGGGACTTGATATTTATTTTTCTTATTTTACTTTTATATTGATGTGTTTCCATTTATTTATCGGCTCTACTTTGCAGTATAGGGGACTCACTAGATTTGGTACCTATTGGTGCTTTCCACGGTCGTGGGAAACGTACAGGTGATCATGTAACATACTCTTTAATGTGGTGATGCCTATTTTTGTTATCATTTTTAACCCGATATTTCAACTCAATCTGAGTATGGCTAGGCCTTGGGAGATTTTTTGTGCTGTTAATTTATACATTTAACTCAGTGGTTTGAAATGAATTAGTGACATGATGTCTTGTAGGAGTGTATGGTGCTTTTCTCCTTGCGTGCTATGACAACGATAACGAGGAGTTTCAAAGCATTTGTAAGATAGGTGAGCGTTTTATGTTGTATAGAGCTCTTTTGTTTATTGAACTTAATTTTCTCACTTTTTTTTTACCAATAGTTTCTCACTTATTCTTCATGTTATGGTGGGTAGGAACTGGATTCAAAGAAGAAGTGCTTGAAGAACGTTCTACTAGCCTTCGCTCTAAAGTGATTCCCAAACCAAAGGTCCCTGCTCCCTGGCTCTTGTTTCTCTCTGAACCACCATTTCCGAGTTCTGCTTGTATTTTATGAACTAATTCGAACTTGATCCTTTATTACAGACATACTATAAATGTGGAGAATCTATCAATCCTGATGTATGGTTTGACGCGAGTGAGGTAAATTTATTTATTTTTGTTTGCAAATGCCCATCTAATTTTTTTTTTGTTTATTAATATTATTCAATAAAATTGCATTATGCTCACAAGCAATTTTCTTTGCATTAGTTATTTATTATTATCTTCTTTCATTTAGGTGTGGGAGGTGAAAGCTGCAGACCTGACCATTAGCCCTGTTTACCGAGCTGCAGTGGGCATAGTAGATTCCAATAAGGTATTTGAAAAAATTTGAATTGATGATAAAAGGGTTACAACTTAATTTGGAATTCTGCCTTTCACACTGTGTAGTTGATAATGATAGCTTTTAACTTCTATTGATGGTACTTTTATATTTTCTGAATAAAGGGTATATCTCTTCGATTTCCGCGTCTAGTTCGAGTTCGGCCTGACAAAGCTCCTGAGCAGGCCTCCTCGTCTGAGCAGGTAAAGTACAGTCCAATCTTTCATTATTCGACTAACTATATATGATAGGAGATTGAGAAAGAGTAAGGGATGAAATAAATTGAATTATTTGGTCATTCTTTAACCACTTTCTTTCAGGTTGCTGAAATGTATAATGCTCAAAAACACAATCACAATGACAAACAGGATGACAATGAAGATGATTGAGGGAAAAAGTTTCCTTGCTTTTCTCATGCTGTTAAACTATGAAATCTGAGCATCATTCTGATACCATGTGAGTAAATGTTAAGATGCAAATCCTTTACCTTCAAGCTAGGTCAGAGTACATTACTTCTTATCCAACATGATTAGGAATTTGGCATACACTATGGTGTAATTAAGCTCATGGAGGCTCCAAACAATAGGTATTTGTGCATCAAGCATGTTATTTGGAATTTGGGTCTTTTATCAAAAGGGACCCAATGTGCCTGGTACTGCTTGTGTATGTATTATAGAGTGTTTGGATGCACATTATCTTTTATTTTCTCGCGTCCCGATAATGTTTCAATGTAGTTACTAAAGCTTACAATTCCTAGAGTTAGCAAACTGTGCGGCGGAGGTACAGTGTTTTCTCATTTTTCCAAATACACTTAGTTTTGTTCCTTTATCATGATACTGCACTTAAGGCTGCTAGCGATGACAATAACACTTACATTTTGTGCATGCTCATGGCATCTCAATATGTAGGTCATTTATCATGATCCTACCTTTGTTATTTTTACTTATATTATGTATTTTTTTTGGTCAAAGACAACTTATGTACTTTATCCGTGCGAAAAGTGAGAAAAAACAGTATAAAAATAATTGGCAGTTATTTTTTGAAGCTTCAATCATACTTTTTCAATAATTGCTTAAATCAATTCTTCTTCTTTGTCGAATTGCTTAAATAAATTCCTCACCTTTCATTTTTAGTTGGAAAGCCGACCTCACTTAGATAAAGACTTGGATTTTGTATTCATTGAGTTGGAAGAACAGCCAATCCAATATGGTGCACAGATTGCCTATACAGTTGGTTTTCAAATTAATGATTTGGTTCCTCAAATTGAATAGTTCACCTTAGAGAATAAAGACATCTCAATTTTTCAAGAAAATTAATGATTGAGATGTCCTAAGTTACCCTATAAAGTGAATTGGTAGAGTAGTCAATCTAAACACGGTTGAAAAAATAATTTATTTTAAGCAATTGAAACCACAAGGATTGAAACCACAAGGATTGAAACCACGCACCCTTGAAATTTCCTACATTAAAAGTATAACTAAGCCTTCTTTTTGAAAGAGTTCACAGTATTATGTGAGTATTGAAAACATTTATCCAATGTCCACATGTTTTCATTGTCTCGTGGAGTCATTATCTTTCGTTTTTCAATTGTATTGTTGTATTGTGCTTGCTTTCATTCCGTGGATGTCACTGTTTCGAAAAAGCTAATTGTAATTCTCCAGTGAACTTGACTTGGAAGATAAGATTGAATATTATTCCCACCACCATGGAGTGTTGGACGAGTCCTGTGTCTTCTGGAAACATGTTAGAGAAAGAAAAATGGACTTGGTTCAATTCAATGATTGCCGTGAAGGAGACACTTTGTAAAAACCTGTCTTTTTTAGTAGAAACCTGCCTAATCTTTTGAACTATGGGGGTGTCTATAGTAACTGCTACTAGTCTAGTCAAGATAGTGACCATTTTCAAGCCTCCGCGTTTTGTATAATAAGCCTCCTTAAACTGTTTTCACTTTACAGCATGCATTTACATACAATTTTTTTTTTTTTTTTTATCTCAG
>Ga0228711_1004589_pt1 | contig 21188 bp, 12 predicted proteins | sample MedpolnodulmetaG_2_FD_177996 | JGI IMG/M metagenome (GOLD analysis project Ga0228711, IMG submission 177996) | Root nodule microbial communities from Medicago polymorpha collected in Santa Monica, California, United States - brown nodules | ecosystem: Host-associated > Plants > Roots > Nodule... | reverse complement strand
GAACGAATTCATGAAGTTCATTTTTCAAAAACATTCTAAAAAAAATGGAGTTTTTTGAAACATACCAAAAAGTTATCTATTGAATCCCTTACAAAAAGATTCTGATTAGGAAGAACTCAACGGGACTCACTCGAATTCATCAAAGAAAGAGTGGATCCTCATTGAGTTCTTATGCTTTCATTTCGAAAACTTAATTCATCCATAAATATCGTGAGAGAGATAGAGGAAGAAAAAGGGAAAACAACCGTTTTGGTTCTTGGATGTGCAAGTTGTTGTCATAATGGTCCATGACTCATAAAAAAATACAAAAAATTCATGACTCTAATTTCCGTTAGTCACTTTAGTCACGTTAAATTTGGTTGTTAAGTGTATAAAAAATTGTTGAACTGACTTTTTCTTTGTTGCTGATTATATCTAGTATAGCTTTTGGAATTTGAATCCCCTCAAGTATAAGAGCTGCACCATGTTTGCACCACTACGTCTAAATTTAACTGCAGCAACCCACGCTTTTTCATGTGCTCACCATGTTTTCATTGAAATCTTAAGCACTTTGCCACTAAACTAAAGGAACACATATGATCACTACCAAAAAAAATTAAGAACACTACCAAAAAAAAAGGAACACATGTGATATATATATCGGTTCATAATTATATATATTTGACATTTAAAATGTATATTATATTTTCAAATTACAATATAGAAATATTATTAAAAAAAGGTATTTTGTAATTTATAAAAATATTTTATTATAGTCCTCGTAGACATAACCCAGTTGACGGAGACACTGCGTTATGCAAGTGTCAGGGTTCGAACACCTGATTTTCAACTTATTCACACCATAAGAGGTCAATTGACCAATATATATTAAAATGTTATGACTCTAATATTTATATGGGTTAATAGGTTTTTACCCCCTGTAATATAGGTCATTTCCAGTTTTCCCCCTGTAAAATATTTTTTTTGATTCACCCCCTGTAAAATATTTTTGTTTTGATTTACCCCCTAATAGGCCAAACAAAAACCACTTTTATTTTTTTTTCAAGAATTTTTCGTTTTTGTTTGGCCTATTAGGGGGGTAAATTAAAACAAAAATATTTTACAGGGGGGAAAACCGGAAATGACCTATATTACAGGGGGGTAAAGACCTATTAACCCTTTTTTATTTTTACCTTCAAATGCTTCAATTCAGGACATGGCTCAAAACCATTATCAATGGGTTTTTTCCCCTGTTTTACCACCTTGTAAAGTTTATGGAATATTTGTCATACCGATCCTGAGCAAGTAAACTATGCTCAATATCAAGGGTTTAGGAACAATCAATTTTTTTTTCAAACCCCTCAAAATCTTTTTGGACAACAAACAACACCACCCGGTTATGCAAACAACCAAATAGTCCTTAAAAATCCAACTTGGAACTTTTGCTAGAAAATCTTGTATTATATTAAACTAAGCACAACCAAGAATTTAAAATCCAAGCTGGAATTTTGAATGACTCTCTCGCTAGGCTTTCATCAAAAGTTCATTCTCTTTGTACTCACAACAAAATGCCAGAGACTCAAATCCCTCAAGTAGCCCAACAAGTAGCCTCTTCCTCACAAACCTCTGAAATCCATCCGAACCAACTTGAAGCTAACCCAAAAGACCATATGAATGATATTACACTTAGAATTGGTAGGCAATTAGAGGACCCCGTTGTGAAAACTGAGACAAATGAGGGTGAGGTAGAGGGTGAAAATCCACAAAGTGAGATAGTTGTAGTAGAAAGTGAAAAGCCTAACGTGTCACCACCTTGTAAGCCAAAAATTTCTTTACCACAAAGGTTTGATAAGTCCAAGTTAAATGAGCAGTTTAGGAAATTTATTGAAATCATTAAAGACAAATTGCCATCTAAACTTAAGGATCCAGGGAGTTTTTCCATACCATGTGTCATAGGACCCGAGACTATAGAGAAAGCTATGTGTAAATTGGGAGAAAGTGTTAGTTTGATGCCATTGTCCCTTTGTGAAAGGTTGGGTATAAGGTAGAGAAACCTTCTAACCGTCAAGCTAATGACTTTAAACGAGCGCTTCGTGGGAGGCAACCCACGAGTTTAATTGGTTTTATTTTGTTTGTTTTGTGTTGTTTTAATTTGTTTTGCAGGTAATTGTCCAAAAATGAAAAAGGGGCAAATTAAACTAGGTCAATGGCTTCAAAGAGAAAAGGTGGAAAATTTGCTTTATGTTAGTACTTACTCACAAGTACAAGAAAATCATGGTGATGATATTGATGATGAGGATGAGGAAGGTGCACACTTGCATGATGATCCGGTGCACCATGATTGTGACAATGACAATGATCAGTGGACATGGATGCAAAACGAAATCCAAAGGATAAGCACCGAGCAAAAAACACAAGGTGCTGAAATTTAAGGGCTACGCGGTGATGTCAAAAGGGGCAATCGCATGCACGAGCAAAATAACCGCATGCTCTTGAGAATGATGCAGCACTTTAACCTCCAGGATCCTCAACAAGGACCCCAATAAATTGTGAGCTTTCCCTTTTCCTTTTCCTTTTATTTCTTGTAACTTTTAGTTTCTCTTTTTCAAATCATTGAGGACAATGCTTCACCCAAGTATGGGGGGAGTCAATAAAATGTCAAGTGTCGTAGTGTTTCCAAACTCTCTTGAATTTTAATTTTTTTGTTTTTGCAAATGATCAAATAATTCTCATCTCTCTTATATGTAATGAAGAAAGGACTTTTCTCGGTTGGTTTAGTATTAAGGTTAGAACATGTTTCCTCATAATATCTCACACAGGAGCAAGTAAAGGATTGTACTACACACACACACACACACACTTGCTTGAGACTTGTTTTTGGGTTGAATAGGTTCATGAGAAATGCTTGATGTTGTGATTAGTGTACGCTTAGAACAAAGCCTTGAAAGAGACAAAGTTTTCAATTGTATTGTCATATGTTAAATTTTGTTTATGCTGCTAATGTTTATGCCTTTTGCTTGAGGACAAGCAAAGATTCAAATATGAGGGAGTTTGATGAGTCATTAATTAGTGTTTTTAATAGGATATTTGAGTCTATTTTATTTAGATTTTATATGTTTTTATTTCCTTTCTTGAACTATTTTACTTCAATTGCAAGTTATTTAATTTCAGGAACAAATTTGGTGAAAGATTGAGTCTTGGAGCAAAAGAAAGGGTTTTGGAGCATGATTAAAGGATAAAAGGATCTAAAATATGATTTGGAGCTGATTAAAGACAAAAATATGAAGATCCTGTGCAAAAATATCAGGCGTGGCCGCGCTAAACAGCAGTGTGGCCACGCCATCAAAGTTTGAAGGCAAATGACCAAGTTAGAAAGTTGGCACGGCCCGTGCCTCCAGCCACACGGGTAGTGCCAACACCACAACATCCCCTTTTGCTGCTTTTGCTTCTTCGACAAGCTGCCTATTTAATTTATTTCTGACCTAAAGCACATAGTTTCTTGTGGAATATTCTACTGATGTATTTCTTGGGGCTTAAGTAGCTGTAGACTATAAATGGAGTAGCTAGCAAACATATCAATTCATCTTTTGTTCTTGGAAATAATAAGTGACAATTGTTTCTTTGAATAAAAGTTCATCTTTATTTTCTTGTTATTTACTTTTATGTTCTTCTTCTTCTTCTCTATGTCTACGATGAACATGAGTGAGTAGACTTCTTTGTCTTGGGATTGTTGGATGAGTCTAATGACCTAATTCCTATCAAACCAAGCCTCGAACCCTAATTTTATGTAAATCTATTTTCTAATCTATTTCACCATTTTTATAATGAATTAACAAGTATTAATCGATGGACCGAAATGCGAAGTTAAATAGTTGTTAATTCATAATCACAAATATCAAGCGAATGATCGAATGATGAAGTTTTGATATTGGAACAAGTGAAATTAGACAAGGAATGTGAAACATGAAAATAGTCTAGCAAACTTTGAGACAATAAAGTTTCGAGCTTCAAGGATTTCAATAGCAATCAACCATGAAAATAGGCGTGGTTACTAACGACACACACTCACTGAGACCGAAAGGAGATGTGATAGGCTAAAGAGAAACTTGTCTTTAGAAAATAGGTCCAACATAAAGTTTTATGTTTAAGGTTTGACTTGTGAAGGATTTGTCACCATGATGAACCAATAAACCCAAGGCGTTTTTTATTATTATTTTCAAACCGTTAAAAATCTCAACTTTTCAACTGAAACTCTCTTCTAATCATTCATAGAAGTTGATTAAATTCATAACTTCATGTCGAAACGATACTCTTTATTACTACTTCGATAAACCGTGCACTTGCAGATTTACTGCATCAATTACGAGAACGCCTTGGATTTGAGTCGTGCACAATGAGTGCCTTCATGATCTTATATCATTTTGTGTCGCACATATTGGATTTGTGCAGCGATTCTAGGCGACAACTGTAGGGTATGTGGGGCTGGTTGGCATTTATTGTGATGTGATTCGAAAGGATTTGATGAGATGTCCTTTTAGTTTGATGAGATGTACTGATCACGCATGCCCAGTACTCAAGTGTTTTTGAATTTTGAGGGCGCTCCCAACCGCAGGATCACCTTGATTTAAATTTCCCAAAGCCTATAAAAGGGGAAATATTCCTCCCATTTACTCTTTTAGAATATTTTTCTTTTTCCCATTACGCTCTGAAAAACTTTCCTCTTATTCTCCCAGTTCTTGAGATTTCTTTCCGTATTTCCTGATACCTTTTTCATATTTCTGTGAAGTTTCAAGGATTTTCGAAGAAACTTGGTGTTTTGTTTGATTTGCTTTCTCATTATAAGAAGAAATGGAGAGAAAAGCTATCCTTCAAAACCCAAAAAGCTAGAACGATTGTTGCTCTGGTTCCTTATTTGTTTCTTTGACCCCAATGTGAGCCCTTTTCTGGAGTTGGAGAACCTTTCATCTCTCCACACTCGTTAAGATAAATGGTGTGTGGATATTGACCACTCATTTGCTGAGATCAAGATAGTAGACTGTAGACCTTTTAGAAGCCCTTAGGTATTCTCACTTTCTTTCTGTGGATAAAGGTGACGACATGGTTAAGTCGAAGCCAATGACTCTAGAGACTCCACAGGATACTGGGGATTATAGATGTCCAAGGAGTGCGCTCCTCTTATGTTGTGGATAATCAGCTTGTTTCCCTTGTCAAAATAAAGAAATCGGTTTACCAATTACAATTGAATTGTTCAAGGATTTCATTACTTATATTTTAAGAAAGACACAGATGAATAAAAAAAGACTTAATTGCAGTTTTAGCCCCCTAACTTTTCCAAAGTTGCGGTTTTGGCCCCCTAAGAAAAAAAACTACAAAACAGCCCCCTAAGAAAAAAAACTACAAAACAGCCCCCTAAGTTTTGCAACTGTAGCAGTTTTGGTTCCCCAAGGCAAAAAAAAAATAACACGTGGCACCTCACTTAAGGTGCCACGTCAGCGTAGACCGAGTCAATATCAGTCTTGGTGGCCAAAACTACTACAGTTGCAAAACTTAGGGGACTGTTTTGTAGTTTTTTTTTCTTTAGGAGACCAAAATCGCAACTTTGAAAAAATTACGGGGTTAAAACTGCAATTAAGCCTAAAAAAAAATATATCAATCAATAAATATACAAGCTTAGTAGCTTAGGCTGAACCATATGAAAAAAGCTGGATTCTGTTATTTACCATTATGATGACACATATATCTAATTCACCTTTGTATATCTCTTCTAATGGTATATGTGATTTGTGAAAATATTCAATATAAATTAGATATGATATACCATGTTTTAAAATCAGAATTCATATAAATTAGATTAATGTGATAGACCAGGTTTTATTGAACCAGTATTGAAATTAAAACCAGTTACCATGTTTGTTGCTAAACCAGTATTTTTTAGAAATCGTAAATTTTTCATAAACCAGAATTGGAACTAAACAACAATTGGAAATAAATCAGAATTGGATAACTAAACCAGTACAATTAAATCAAAATAAAATTGTAAACTAGTAATTACATAATAAACCAACCACAATAATTCAGCATCATTAACCAGAGCGCTGTGAAGCACAAATACTGACACAGACATCGGATATGATAAAGATACTGACACGCCGACACCAATAATAATTTATAAAAATCTCAAAATTCAGTATAATCATATGTATCGTTGTCGCGTCGGTGTCCATACCGATACGTATCCGACATTAGAACACGCCTAATCCAAAGAGTGTTCGTACTTCATAATCAGACCACCATATTACAGAACTTAATATTAAAGCATATCAGGGAGATGGAGGTGCATAAATTTTTGGCACTGATATTTGGTGTGTAAAATAAACATGAACTTCATGATTGTGGTGAATAGCACTGATACACATATCTATGATGTCTTCATCATTCAACAACTCAATAAACTTCCCATTGTCAAGATCAAACCACCATATGCTCTCAATGCTGTGATATCTTATGCATCTTTTGACCAAATATTCAAGTATAAGCTTGGTAAGAAAACCTGTTTGAAAATTCTCCCAAACACATAAATTACCCCCTAAATACTCCATCGTACCATTATCATATCTTTTCAAGTGACCACCATGGTGCAAAATCAGAGTAATTTTCGAATCCATCCTAAAACACAACATTAACACCGAATAAAGAAAAAAAATCCAATATTCAAATCGTCTTAAACACTAAATAAACAAGAGAGAAAAAAATACCTAAACGACCACACATTCAGAAAATATAAAAAGAAAATAAATCTATTTGCATGTTAAAAAAAAGGAGAACTATGAAGAATGTTGAGGTTTTTAATTTGTTTAGGTAATTTTAATTTTCTTTTTAAATGAATTACATGGACTGTAGTGGTACAAATAAAATAAAAGGATTGTAACTAGTAATATTAGACTTTACACAACATATCCGGAAAAAGAAAAAAAAAACTACATTTAACACAAAATAAAAGATTATCATCACCAGAAAAAAAAAAAAATTGTATATTGCACTTTCTGGACAACTCCGCTTATTCAGTTCATAAGGTGAATTTCTAGCCAACATACTAATTGCCAAAAAACCATTGCATGAAAGTCAGTAAAGTAAAAAAACAAATAAATCAAGACAACATACACAACATTTGAATATATAATTTTATAGAAAAAAGGTACGTACCAATTTTGTGAACTTTGTGTTTCTCCTCTTTTCTCTGTTCCTCTTCCTTCAATAGTATCATCACATTAGCATCAGAAAGCCTTTATTTATAGGAATAACTTAAGTCTAAATTTTTAGAAAATAAACACTCACATTATTATTGAATAGGATAAATAGAAAAGATATGTTTTTTTCTTATATTCACTATAAAAAATCAAATCAATCTATCATTTAATGAAAAAGATTCAAATCAGCCTATAAAAAAAGCAAATATCCCCTTCCTATATTTATTTTCGTTTTATATTTTAAATAAAAATTACTTATTCTGAATTATTTTTTAAACCAAAAGAATGCACCCCGCATACTTTATTTTTAATTTTTTTTATACAAATTTTAATTTTAATTTAATAAATAAATATGAATATGCAAAATTAATGAACACATTTAGGGATGGATGCTACGGGTGTTCACCCGTGCAAATGACTCAATCAACCCGGTCGGTCACCCAAACCAATCCGCATCTTACCCATTTTGTTCAAGTTTGGATTCAACCCGAACAAATCCATGACCATCCATGGTAGTTTGGTTCGTGTTACGAGTTTATGATTTCAAACCTGTAAACCTACAAATTTAACCCATTCAAAAATATTGTTAATTTCTTTTTGCTTTTATCATATAGTTTAAGAATTTTAAACGTTAATCTTGAAGTGTTTATGTGAAGATGATTTTGGGGTACAAAACCACGATTGAAGCAAAACACTCACAGGCTATAACATTGATTTTGGTTTTCTTTTACATATCTTTGATTTTGGATTTAGGTTGTTAGGATTTTGAAGAAGAATTGAAGAACGACGATAAATGGTGAATTTGGGGATTTAGGTATTGATTTTGTTACCTTTAATTTGTTTCTTCACTCTTGATTTAACTTGACGAGTGTGATTCTTCAAGTGTGCTATCTGGATTTAGCTAGGAAAGAATTTATCTTTACCTCAAAGATGCCTAAAGGCGAGCAAGTCTTTGATGAAGTGTGCTATCTTTAACTTCATGTGAGTTAGTTTGATGGCAACGTGTTTAGTGTGGGGAAATTGCAAAATTTCCCCATCTTGGGCTCATATAACCCCAGCTGTTGATTTAATGTAAAATAATAGGAATGGTTAGGATTGTGTTGTCTTCTTGACCGGTAACTTGCACAGATTTTTATATTAAAAAATAACTCAAATCTTTATGGATTTAAATATATAAAATTAAAGGATATTAAAAAAATTAAAATATCAAACACTTACAAATTAAATTTGTTTGTACTGAAATATGTCTTCTTGACTTTTCTATTACTAACACCGTTGGAAAAATTTTATTATTATTTTTTTCTCGTCAAAATTTATAATTACTATTGTGTCAAAAGAAAAAAATTTGTATCTTTCATAAGTATTATTAAAGTCATTTTTAAGCTTTTTACATGTATGCTAAACAAATTATCTTATAATTACTTTATGCCAGAGGGTTAAAAAGCTCAACTGATTTAAAATAAATATTAAAGGGTTGGAAATATTTGACAAGACTAATTTTCGAGTTTACGGATAATTTATAACTTACTCATATCAAAATAAAATTTTTATATTAATTTTTCTCATTAATTTATGATGATTTTTTGAGTCTATAACGAGATGAATTAGACTGTCATAATGTGATGAACCAATCTGGATTTTGATCGAAAGAGACATTCATGTTTAATCTACAACATATTTAAAGTATGATTACCTCTAGTACAAAGAATTATGAAGAAAAAAAAATATTATTTTCACAGTTTATTTATGATATAGTTTTTTTTGTTGGTTTTTTTTTATATGACAAAATAGTGTTTATAGTTCAAACACTAACGTATATATCGGAGTGATATACTACATAAGGGCTGCACTTGAACTGGAAACTTACGGGTTCTAGCAGGTAAAAAAAGATGAGCCTAAGATAGGGCAATGTCACAATTGCCCCATGCTAAAACTCACCTAGTTTGATAGGTGCAATTGGAGTGATCATTGGCTTGTATATTGTGCTTTGGGGTAGAGCTGGAGATGTAATGTAGTTCATGTCAAAGAGAAGACATATCCAAAAATGATGGTTAATGAGATAGAAGAAGTGAAATTTTTAATAAATCAATCTACTGAAAAAATATATTTGTAAAATTAGTTTGGATGAACCTCTATCACCCTAACTTTGTATTGATTGAGAGAGGACTTTATGTTAGAATAAATGAATATATATCACCCTAACTTTTCTATATTAGCTTTCTTTGATAACGTTTCTGAGCAATGCAGTTGAAGTTGCTTTTTACTATTTTTGTATATGTATAATAAGTTCTTCATTATTCAAGAAATACAAAGTAAAATTAACCTCAAACATCGTTCAACTAATGCGTTCATAACAATTATTTATGTTGGGTTGTATATGAGGTGTGTGATAACATCTTGCATTGTGGGACTAATAGGAACCCAAATTATAGAAAAAGAAGAAAGATGTGTGTTATTTAAACAACCATTTGTGTGACAACTATTGCATGTTTGGTATTCGGCTGAATTTGAATAAATATAATCTGCCAAAAGCATTATAGTTCACTATAATTTTGTCAAACTCACTTCTAAAGGAAAAATCAATTTTAATAAAAAAAAAATTAAACATGTGAAAATCAATTTAATATCTTTAGAATCTAGTTGACCTCCTTTGAAAGTAAAACCAAAAATATACTTACCAAAATAAAATAAAATTAGTGACCATAGGGATTAGTATGATATTTGCATTGGGTGAAGGTTGAAGATCACATGATTAGAGTATTGTTTGAATAGGTAGTAATTAGATAAATACATTTCAACCACTAAAAAGAGTTTTCAGTGGCTTTCAGATTTTGGATGGATATACAGCTCATATGGGGTTCACGTATTATCGAATTTGGTCAATAGTGGGATGGTTGAATCAATGTTGTCTTCTAAAAAAATGAAAATATTACAAGCTCAAATTTCAATAGAGATTCTCATACACTATACATAACTACTAACTAGTGAAAATATGCTTAGGAAATATGATGGTTCTGAATTTTGTTTTCTCGACTAGAAATTAATTTATATTTTGAAATTAATACTTTATAGTAAACCTAATTTTAGTACTGATGTCTATATCATGAGCCTAATTTTTTTTGCAATGACTAGTAATAATGAAATAATAACGTACTAGTCTAGTCTAATCTAATCTAATGTATTAAAACACAAACATTCATATAAGGGAATAGGTATATCAAATATCGAATGTGTTGAATTTAGCAAAAAGATTAGTCTCTACAAAAAGATATATTAAATACAACATTATACTACATGTTCCCACTGCACTAGCCTGTAAACTCAAGCCTTGCATTTTTGTCATCTTCATCCACTAGTAATGACCTTAAACCTAATTTATGACTATAAATACCAAAAACTATACAGAGTAAAATGAAAAAGGTCATAGAGATACATACCATAGACACCCATTCCTTTAATATGTCCCTCTATAGCATAATCGAAGAGAAACAAAGAGGAGCTCACTATCACCATTCTCTCTCAAACAAGGAGGAGCCTTGCATTTTATTTTTATTTTGTTTTCATTATATGTGTGTTCTATTGTGTTTTCATTCAAGTTTGATTATTCATATTGTATGTAATTAAATTTGATTTTATGAAAAAAGTTTTAAAAAAATTGAATTTATAAAACGTTTGGAGGAGAAAGACAAATTTGTCCATTAACATATCTGTGTAATGTTTATTTTATTTTTATAATAGAAAATCTAAAAATTGATACTTTAGAGCTCTCTTAAACTATAGGGTGGATTGAATTTAAATTTAAAAAAGGGTAAATTTACATATCCCGTAAACAAAACTTGGTAGCTATAAGAACATTTGATATATTCCTAAAAGAAAGTTTTTGACATGTTAGAGCGTAGGTTTAAGCATATGATTCTCCACTTCTTCATATTTAAGGTTTGTGATTCTTACTATTAGACTATTCAACAAAAAAAAAAAGGAAATTTGTGTAGAAAAAAATAAAGTAATATTTTCTTAAACAATGGTATATAAATAAGTATAGATATATCTAAAATGAATTCACTTTTTTTATAGGATCCTTCAATCGAAGATGATTATGTATCAGACGTTAAATGTGTTACTCTTAGTTGATATTGAAATTTTGGTTTTCTATGTTGTGGAAGTCTAATTATTTCTATTAGACTCAACCCTTTTCTTGGTCCTACTATTGGTTTTCTATGTTGTGGAAGTCTAACAAATTCCATTAGACAAAACCCTTCTCTTCTCTTGGTGCTACTAAAAAGTATTAAATTGTAAATCAAATAGTTTAAATCAACGTAAAATTTGAAGAAAAAGCTACACAATTATTTTATGGAAGCTACACCATTTTTTTCCTTCAAGGAAGCCACACCAAAACTCATACTAGTAGTATGAATTTAATGTTTTTGTTGTTCTTTATAAAATTCTTCCTAAGATCAAGGATTCAAACTCACCAAACTATTTTATCATTATCAATCATTAATGGGTGTTTCTCTTTAAACCCCTCAATATCTCTAAAACCTTCTAAATACACATATAGTATAGTTATCTATTGGGTGTATGTTTTTTTGTCAACTACTGGATGTGTATTTAGGGGGCCTTAGAGACAATAAAGGCCTAACGAAAAACATTCATCATTAATGTGCTCATCAACCCATGCTAGTGCTATAACTATTTTTGTGATATGAATGCCTTCCGGGTAAAAAGAATGTTCTAATGAATGAGTTATCGTATCTCTTTCGTGGTTTATTTACAGATGTAAAGAATGCTTCCTCCGTCCCTAAATATGAGATCATTTACAAAAAATTGTTTGTCTATAAATATAAGACCATCTACACATTTCCTAAATACTGATTGTATGTTTAGGAGGCTTTAGAGGTATTTGGAGAGGGGGTCTAAAAAGAGACGTTCATTAATAATTGATAAAGACAAAATAGTTTGGTGAGTTTTAATCCATCTATTACGCGTCAGAAGAAAAATCATTGGGCTTGGGCTAGTGCATAATCTTTGGGTGAAAAGGTGTATGGTGGTGCAAAATAAATATTTGAGAGGATGTCTAGATGCAAATAAATTAAAGATAATTGGTTGAAATTTTAAAATTTCTGGATGTGTAGTTGCACACCCTCACTATGAGGTGGCTCCGTCCTTGAATAAGTATTATGGTTTTGTTTTAAAAGATAACTACGTAATGGTAGACAATTCTAATATATGTTTTAAAATACATCTACGTGATCATAACGACATAAATGTTAGAATTAATTTTGTTGTTGAAGTCTAGAGGTATCATACTCATCTATTATGTTGGTTATGGTATCAACATTTTTTTGGTAGCAATAACCAACACCATCGATTATACCTCAAGCATATATTCAATATAATTGGTGTTGTAGGTGTTTGGTATGACAAAAAGGTGCCCACCCTGGCCTGAGTAATAGGATAGATGTAAATCTTGGTGCTTTAACTAATTTTAACAATTATGTATCAAATTATGACAATTTTAACAAGTGTATCAAATTGTTCTAAGTTATAAAGTAAGGTAATGTTTCCATATGAATTGTTATTTGAACAACCATTTGTGTGACAACTTTTGAGGCAACCATAAATTAATAAAGAAAAGTAAGTATTGATACGGAAATCTAAACAATGGAGAGAGAAAGTAAAAACATAATATGAGTATAAAAGATAAAGTTATCACAAAAACTTTCACAAAATACTTGTACAAATATCATTTCTCAAGAAGAAATTCTATTATTAACATAATTCAGTCACTATTACAAAAGATCAACCCCCTTAATCCTAGAGCAAAAACTAAAACAACACCATAAAACTATTGCTTTTCAATTGATACAACACATAGGTATTTACATATTCCTCATGACATCCAAGTCATACACAATTTATTTCTTTTAAATGATAAATCTTAGGGTTATTATAGAAAAAAGACAAATAATTTAATAAAAAGAATACCAAATTTTATTAATTTTTTTGTAATAAGTAAATAATCTAAAAACAACAACTATAAAAGAACAAATAAAGTATTTTTTTAAAACGTAAAAAAAATAAAAAATAAAATGTGTTGGACATTAAATATGAATATTTCTCCCGATCAAAATTTAAATTTTAGTTTGTCATATTGTTTTATTATCGAAGAAGTTGAATTCATGATTCCTTATAACTTCAAGCTCCTTTCCTCCCCAAACTACCAAATCACAAAATCGCTCATATCAAACACAAATTAAGGCTAACACATTCAACTATACAATAGAAAATGATGCACAAAGAAAAATCAAAGACCATAAACGAATGATAGATAAATAATCTATAAAATATATAAAACTCATCAATATTAAGATGTTAAAGACTAACACTAACAAACAAAAAATAAACAACGTTTATAGAGACCTAAATGTCCCTTCTTTTCATATATAATACAAGTGGAAGACACATAAGCCTTGCCATGATTCAACAAGCCCAGTCATGGTTCATAAGCAGGAAAAATAAATCGTTTATGTTTAATTTTTTAAGGGATTATAGATGATCTTTTTTTTTCTTTTTTTTAGGACTAATCTAGACTCCGCCTTATTTTCGACGGCCAAAATAAGTTTCACTCTTACTATTTAGTTTGATATTTAATTTAACATACACTTCTCAACACTTATTCTCTTATGTTCTATGCCATCAACAATGCGACATGCCGACATGATCGGCTTTACCAAAGACGACAAATGTAGTATCATGTGAACTTTATGCCTAGAGTTTTTGCTGGGGACGGCGCCATTCTTGCCAGGAGGTTGGTGCCGGCCGCACCGGTTGGTGATCGGTGCAAGTCAAAGCCATAAAGAATGAATGCTAAAAACTCCAATTCTTCGTCTTGTTTAAACAATCCGGTACCATTACCAATTAATTGTGAAAATGATTAGGTTGAACATTTTTTAATATTTATAATTGACATTTTTTTAGTTATTTGTGCAGCAGATGCAGCCATATAAGAGAAACCGGCTGCATAGATCTAAATTCGTTTATGTTGTGGTCAAAATTAATTAATGTTACGAAAACGATGAAATATGCTGCGAAACGATGAAACTATTGAATGTTTGGTATCAGGCTGAATTTGTATCAGTATAATCTGGCAAAAGCATTGTAGTTCACTATAATTTTGTCAAACTCACTTCTAAAAGAAAAATCGATTTTAATAAAAAAAAAAAAAATTAAACATGTGAAAATCAATTTAATATCTTTAGAATCTAGTTGGCCTCCTTTGAAAGTAAAACCAAAAATATACTTACCAAAATAAAATAAAAATTAGTGACTATAGGGATCAATATGATATTTGCATTGGATGAAAGTTGAAGATCACAAGGTCAGAGTATCGTTTGAACAGGCCGTAATTAGACAAATACATTTCAACCACTAAAAAAGAGTTTTCAGTGGCTTTCAGACTCTTGGATCATTGGATGGATGTACAGCTCATATGGGGTTCACGTATTATCGAATTTGGTCAATGGTGGGATAGTTGAATCAATGTTGTCTTCTAAAAAAATGAAAATACTACAAGTTCAAATTTCAATAGAGATACTCATCCACTATACATAACTACTAACTAATGAAAATATGCTTAGGAAATATGATGGTTCTGAATTTTGTTTACTCGACTAGAAATTAATCTATATTTTGAAATTAATACTTTATTGTAAACCTAATTTTAGTAGTGATGTCTATATCATGAGCCTAATTTTTTTGCAATGCCTAGTAATGAAATAATAACGCACTAGTCTAATCTGATCTAATGTATGAAAACACAAACATTCATATAAGGGAATAGGTATATATCAAATATCAATTGTGGTTGAATTTAGCAAAAAGATTAATCTCTACAAAAAAGATATATTAAATACAACTACAAATGCCAAAGAAAAAACAAAAACGATTTTTGGTGGTCCAAACATTATACTACATGCACCCTCTGCACTAGCCTGCAAACTCAAGCCTTGCATTTTTGTCATCTTCATCCGCTAGTAATGACCTTAAACCTAATTTATGACTATAAATACCGAAAACTATACAGAGCAAAATGAAAAAGGTCATAGAGATACATACCATAGACACCCATTTCTTTAATATGTCCCTCTTTAGCAGAATGGAAGAGAAACAAAGAGGAGCTCACTATCACCATTCTCTCCCAAACAAGGAGGAGCCTTGCATTTTATTTTTATTTCGTTTTCATTATATGTGTGTGTGTTCAATTGTGTTTTCAATCAAGCTTGATTATTCATATTATATGTAATTAAATTTGATTTTATAAAAAAAAATATGAAATTTGAATTTATAAAATGTTGCGAGGATTGAGACATATTTGTCCATTAAAATATCCGTGTAATGTTTATTATATTTTGATAATAGAATATCTAGAAATTGCTACTTATAGAGTTCTCTTAAACTTTAGTGTAGATTAAATTTAAATAGAGTTCTCTCTATTAGAATATGTTTATATTTATTGTATGTTTGACTTGTAAATATTCATTACAATTTAAACTAATTCATGACTAATCAATTGCTAATGAATATTTACAAGTCAAACATACAATGAATATAGACATATTCTAATACTCTTAAACTATAAGGTAGATTAAATTTAAAAAATGGGTAAACTCACGTGTCCCGTAAGCAAAACTTTCATAGCTGTAAGAACATTTGATATATCCTAAAAGAAATTTTTTGACATGTTTGAGTGTAGGTTTAAGCATATGATTCTCCACTTAAATATGATTCTTATTATTAAACTATTTAACAAAAAAATGGAAATTTGTGAAGAAAAAATAAAGTAATATTTTTTTAAATAATGGTATATAAATAAGTATAGATATATCTAAAATGAATTCACTTTTTTTCATAGGATCCCTCAATCGAAGATGATCATATTCAAGGTGTATCAGACATAAATGTGGTACTCCTAGTTGACATTGGAATTTTGGTTGTCTATATTGTGGAAGTCTAATAAATTCCATTAGACTCAACCCTTCTCTTGGTGCTACTAAAAAGTCCTATAAAATTGTAAATCAAATAGTTTAAATCAACGTAAAATTTGGAGAAAAAGCTACGCCATTTTTTTTCAAGGAAGCCACACCAAAACATATACTAGTATGAATTTAATGTTTTTGTTGTTCTTTTTATAATTCTTCCTAACACCATGGATTCAAACTTAATGGGTGTTTCTCTTTAGACCTCTAATATCTCTAAAGCTTCTTAAATACACATCTAGTATAGTTATTTATCGGACATATGTTTTTTTCTCAAACATACATCTGGTAGATAACTACCGGATGTGTATTTAGGGGCCTTAGAGATATTGCGCGTCTAAAGAGATACTACTAGAAAAAGCAAAATTAGTGACGGAAAAAATGAAATTCCTCACAAATTCCTTGGCCGCAAAATTTAGTGACAGAATTAGAGAGGGATTTCACGTTTTCCCTCACTAAATATCCCTCACCAATTTTTGTTTTTTTAGTAGTGAGAAACGTTCATCATTAATGTGCTCGTCAATCCATGCTAATACAATCACTATTTTTGTGATATGAATGCCTCATGGGTAAAAAGAATGTTCTAATGAAAGAGTTATCGTAACTCTTTCGCGGTTCATTTACGGATGTAAAGAATGTTTCCTCCATCCCTAAATATGAGATCGTTTACAAAAAATTGTTTGTCTATAAATATAAGACCATCTATACATTTCTAGATGCATTAATTACTTTTTACTCAACTATACTGGATGTGTATTTAGAAGGCTTTAGAGATATTTGGAGGTCTAAAGAAAAACGTCCATTAATGATTGATAAAGACAAAATAGCTTGGTGAGTTTGAATCCATTTGGATCGCGTCTGAAGAAAAATAATTGTGCTTGGGCCAATGCAGAATCTTTGGGTGAAAAGGTGTATGGTGGTGCAAAATAAATATTTGAGGATGTGTGGATGTAAATAAATTAAGATTATTGGTTGAAATTTTAGAATTTCAGGGTGTGTAGTTGCACACCTCACTATGAGGTGGCCCCGTCCAATTATGGTTTTGTTTTAAAAGACATCTATGTGATGGTAGACAATTCTAATATATGTTTTAACTATTATTATCTTGACCATAACGAGATAAATGTTAAAATTAATTTTGTATTGAAGTCTAGAGGTATCATACTCGTCTATTATGTTGGGTATGGTATCGACATTTTTTTCGTAGCAATCACCAACACCATCTATTATACCTCAATCATGTATTCAATATAATTGATGTTGTAGGTGTTTGGTATGACAAAAAGGCGCCCACCATGTCCCAAAAAATAGAAGAGATGTACATCTTGGTGCTTCAACTATTTTTAACAGTTATGTGGTTACGACAAATTATGACAATTTTGACAAGTGTATCAAATCGTTCTAAGTTATAAAGTAAGTTAATGTTTCACATGAATTATTATTTTCTACGAGGCAATTAACTAAACTTATAATTAAAAACTGTAAATTGGGAGAGTTTGCAAGATTGTTTGATTACAATGAAATTAAAAGGGCAGGAACAAAGATTTGACATCGATTAGGATTTTTCAAATCTCATATATGTCTTTGTTTGAGAAACGTGTTCCTAGATCAAAAACTACCTAAGGTTTATATTTAAGATGTCTAACAAAGTAAGGTTTACTCTGTGTTCGGTTATAGGCCCAGATGATTATGTATTGCTTTACAATTGTTAGTACTGACTTTTACTCGCATGAGGGTTGGAGAACCTTAAACATAGTCCTACAATAGAAATTCGCAATCTCTTGATGAACGACTCGAATAATACCTTTTTCCATGTCTGTGGCGCGTGGAACCATGTGAGGGGCCCAAGACTATAAAATAGAAAAATGTTGTTCTTTTACCTTGCGTATGTGTTGGACATATGAGGAGGACAAAAGTGCTCTCAAAGGGTCTCAATGTACATGATACATGGTCCAAACGACTTATTCCTTATTTATCAAGCATCAGTTAAAGCTTAATATTTAATAAAAGAATGGAGGTTGGACATCAATTAAGTGAAAAAAACTTCTATTTTTAAATCTTAAATTTTTCGATAAAGATATGGTATCATTGTCACTTATGTGATTGCTATTTTTCTAATGAGTTGACCCATGTCAATGCTTTCTGCCCCATAAGGCCCAACACCTATATCATATCCCTATTCAACATTACGATAAATCGGAAGTGATTCTTGGTATTGGATCACACACACGGAGAGTCTTGTGATTTTAATTGCAAAAAGAGATAATTATCTTGACTAATTCATTAATTTTGCACAATGTTTTATGTTGGACATTTCTCAGCTAACATCATATCCATTACCAAACTTACCAAAAAAATTAATTGCCAAGCCATTTTCACACATAATTCGTGTCTTTTGTAGATAAATACATGCCAGAAGATGATTGGTACTGCTAGGGAATTTCAAGGCCTTTTCTATTTGATAGTACCTGGACATTGTTCTAATGAATCTATTTGTCAATTGAGTTCTGTAAATTCTATTTCAAGTAGCATTTCTATTCAGGATATGTGGAATTATATGCTAGGCCACCCTTCATATTAGTGTTACAAATTTCTTCAAAAATACCATTGTAATTTCCCTTCATTTACCTTTTACTATCAATACCACCCTGATTGAATCTATATTTGATTTAATACATGTTGATATTTGGGGGCCTTATGCTACTCCTTCTATTCAAGGTCATAAATATTTTTAATCATAGTTGATGAAAAATCAAAACACACTTGGCTTAAACTCATGAAAAGCAAAGCAGAAACTAGACAATTCCTTATTGATTTTGTTGTCTTCACTGAAACTCAATTTCATGAAGTAATTAAAATCATTAAGAGTGATAATGGTGTTTAATTTTCCATGCCCTCATTTTATTCCTCAAAGGGCATTATTCACCAAACATCTTGTGTTGAAACACCCCAACAAAATGGGGTGGTAGAAAGAAAGCATCAACATATTCTTAACATAGCTCGCTCCTTGATGTTTCAATCCTATTTTCCTCTCTCATTTTGTTCTTTTTCAGTCAGCCATGTTGTTCATTTAATCAACATGTTACCCACTACAAACTTAAATAATCACTTTCCTCACTTTGCTCTTCACAATCAAGTCCCTGATCTCAGCCTCCTTAGGGTCTTTGGGTCTCTTTGTTTTGCCTCTACACTTCAAGATCATTGGACAAAATTTCAACCTCGAGCTAGAAAGTGTGATTTTCTTGGTTACTCTTGGAACCCAAGGTTTCATCCTTTTTTAATTACAAACTAGAGAAATATTCTCCTCCAGACATGTAGTCTTCTATGAGACCATTTTTCCTTATCACAAGGACTCTCCCTCACCTTCTTCAACCGATTCTTTTTTTAGCATTCCTCTACCTGCAACTGATATTTCTATTTATGATATTCCCCTTCTCAAGTCAGCCTTTGGTTTGTCTGGTACTGCTGCATTTGTTTTAGAACCCATTATTTCTGCCTCTTCTTGTTCAACTTCATCATCAAATTATAATTTTGATTTAATCACCACTCCGCCTTATGATCCCAATGACCACGAACCAAATAAATATACTACTTCAAATAAGACACCAATTTCTTTACCTAGTCTTGAACCCATTCGAGTTTCCACTAGAGTTAAACACCCTCCAAGGTATTTTGAGTGACTACAAGTATAACATTCTTAATTCCATTAGCAGTGGAAATCCATCTTGAGGAATGAATTATGCTATTTCCATCTATACATCTTTCATGCATCTATCTTCTCACTACACAACATACCTTCTTTCTTTATCAACCCTACCTGAACCTCATACCTACGGCCAAGCTGTGAAGCATTCCTGTTGGCGAGATGCAATGGATAAAGTGATTTCTGCCTTGGAAAGTAATAAGACACGGGTTCTTACTACCTTACTTCCTGGTAAAAAGGCTATTGGTGCAAAATGGATCTACAAAATTAAAAGGAAGTTAGATTAGTATTGGCATTAGCAGCTACCAATCATTGGTTTTTGCATCAATTAGATGTGAACAACACTTCTTACATGGTGATCTATTGGAGGAGATTAACATGAAGGTACCCCATACTTTATGGGTTAAAACAAGCTAGTAGGCAATGGAATGCCAAGCTCACTACAGCTATAACTTCATTGGGTTTTCATCAGTCAACTTTTGATCATTCCATGTTTATTAAAAGTCAACATGCTTCTATTGCTATTCTTTTGGTATATGTTGGTGACATTATGCTCACAGGTAATTGCATGACCAAAATCAATTATATTATATTATTTCTGGACCAACAGATCAAGATAAAGGATTTAGAGGATCTAAAATTCTTCCTTGGATTAGAGGTAGCTAGATCCAAGTCCAGAATTTCCTTATCTTAAACAAAGTATGCCTTAGAGTTAGTTGATGATGCAGGTTTATTGGGTGGTAAACCCGCCTCTGTTCCCATGGTAGATAATTCTAAATTTGTTACTACTTCTGACTCATTGTTACCTGATGCTACCAGCTATAGAAGATCATTGGTCGATGAAGGTGAGAAAAACCACAAGAAGGGGGGGTTGAATTGTGTTTTTGGAAACTTCTTCTTTTACGTTCTAGATAACTGTCCTCAGGTTCAGAGTCTGAAGTAGTTCAGAGTCTGAGTGAGTTCAGCGTCTATGTGCAGCGGATAAAGTAAAGAACAGAAGAATAAAGAACACAAGCAATTATACAGGTTCCTTCCACAAACCGGAAGTAGTCCTGTCCTCCTTGCACTTCCAAGGAGAGTTCTACTAAAATGTAATCTCAAATTACAAGTTGCTCAATCACACACGAAAGAGACTTATCTTTGCTCAAGGACACCTCCAAGAGACTTCTATGCTCAATCACACAAGAAAGAGACTTCTATGCTCAAGGACAACTCCAAGAGACT
>Ga0228711_1004586_pt1 | contig 21198 bp, 9 predicted proteins | sample MedpolnodulmetaG_2_FD_177996 | JGI IMG/M metagenome (GOLD analysis project Ga0228711, IMG submission 177996) | Root nodule microbial communities from Medicago polymorpha collected in Santa Monica, California, United States - brown nodules | ecosystem: Host-associated > Plants > Roots > Nodule... | reverse complement strand
TAGATGTGAAAAGCATAATTGAGTGATTCTTCAGTATTTGTGAGCTTTTCGCAGGATAACTTGCAAACCAAGTAATCAAAGTGCCTAAAATATACAGTCTATTTAACTCCTTTTTGACACTTATCAGATACCTGCAAATTCTTTCACGCTCAAGTGAGTAAGAGAGTAAAGAGTGAAAGATTTGAATGATAGTTTATGTGTACTTTGAGTTGTGGTCCTTTGAATGACAATTTATGTGTACTTTGAGTTGTAGTCCAATGACCTCTTTATAAAGGAAGTGAAATGACTGTCGAGAAACAATATGATCGTTGGTAGGTAGGATGTTACGAATGTCGGGTTTTGATAACTATCGAACATTGAATGACATTGATGATTGAAAGCGTTATAGACCATGAGGTATACTGAGCATCTTACCTTGAAGGGCACGACGACGATTATCCTTTGTAGAAGATGTGATGCATGCAATGTCTGGATCTTCTCACACTCAGGCTTTTGCTCAATAAATACTCTGAGCTAAAGTAGTATTTGGATCTTGCAAGTGTTGAGCATGAGTCTTGACGAATCCAAAACACATAAAAATATACCTACAAGGCAAAATTGTTGATTCTCATATGTGTTCTCATCTATTCTCCTAATTGGGGTAAATTATATAATTCATAAAATGTAAAAAAATGGTTAAATACGTTTTTGGTTCCTATAAAACCGGGACCTTCAAAGCTTAGTTCTCGCTTAATTTGAAAAGTTTTTTTTAATCTCTGTAAAAAATGTATTCTCGTAATTTGGGTTTTCACATTTGTGTTTTCATCTATTCTCCTAATTTGGGTAAATTATATAATTCATAAAAAGTAAAAAAAATGGTTAAATACGTTTTTGGTTTCTATAAAACTGGGACCTTCAAAGTTTAGTCTTCACTTAATTTTAAAAGTCTTTTTAATCCCTATAAAAAAATTATGCACTCAATTTTAGTCCATCCTAAATCCAAATTTATTTAATTATAACCAAACTATTAAGCTTTCAAACAATTTTTTGTAGACGACGTGTTAAGAACATTACTAAAAGTTCCCCCGTAAAGAATTATCTCAAAATTTGATTTCTACGTTCAGATTTTTGTTAATTTTATCTTGAATTTTTTTCATTTAAAAAAATTCATATTTAATTTTGTTCATGATAAAAATAAATAAATTTTAGTAAATAGATATTTCGTAGTGTTCTACACTTGTCTCAAAAAGATTGATAAAAAATTTAAGAGTTTAAGGATAATCAAACAAAATTTGTTTTTGCAAGGACTATAATTATACATGATTTTTTTTTGTAAGGACTAAAAATACTATTTTTTGAAGGAAAGGACTAAAAATACCATTAAAATTAAGTAAATATCAAACTTAAAAGTTTCCGATTTTATAGAAGAAATTTTTTTAAAAAAATAAAAAATACACCACTTATGATAGAGATAAAATTACATGGAGCGGATTTATTTATGATGAGGAGCTTCTTCTTTCTAGTTATTATTATTATTATTATTTTTTGGTCAGGTCTTCTTTCTAGTTCTAGTTCTAGATGATAAATACAAAAGCGACTTGATTTGAACCGTTTAAAATGTCTTGCGTCACAGTGAAACGATATGCGGTTGTTTTATCACGAGAAAATGACGGTTTCCACTGTGTATCGCGAGGTAAACGTGTGGCGATAAATTGAATATATGTGACTTTTTTTTAGTATTTTCGTTTGTTTGGCACATCTCCTTCTATATCCATATTTAATAAACGTCTGTCACACGCCTGAAAAATTAATTTCTATTGTAAATATGCAAACTCATTGATGTTAACATAACAAGTGGTGTGTGTGGGGATTCTTATTGTTGTTGGGAAAAAAAAATCATATTGAATTTTTCTATTTTCTACTTTCTTTGCTTGGGTTGGGTCCATTATTGACATTGACATGCTGCTATACTCCATCTTTTGATTCTTCTCAAGCGTTTTAAGCCATACGTCTCTTCTTAGAATTCATGCTATCAAATATAGATTGGTTTGATGGATTCCGTTTCAATTTGGAGGGACAATATGTAAGATGAAAATTGATTTTCACACTTCAATCAATGCTAAAAATTTATCGGCAGTTAACTGTCGGTAATTTTGCAGTGTTTCATAGCAACTTTTGATATAGGAACGTCAAATTTCATGTAAGATAGGGCTAAATAAATCTAGCTCCTTTGTTACATGAATTTCAAATCTTGATATGTAGTGTTTAGTTAAACGAATAAGTTGTGCACTTTGTTGAAGTTGAGACCAAAGTTGCATTGTTGGAATGAAAGTTGTAGCTTCGTGGACTACAAGAATAGTCACGTGTCAAAGTATATAAGTGGATCCAACATGGTTTAAGGTGTGGAGCTGAAGTTAAGAGAGACTCAAATGATTGATAGTACACTACAAGGATAAAGAATAAGTTGATAATTAATGGATAAGAAAAAATACATCTTGCATGGAAATTAAAATAGGGTAAGGACATGTACTATGACTTGTACTATATAAGGGTCAATTATATGTTGAGCCAGGGATCCCCATTTCCAGTCCATTGAGAGTCATTTCACTTTTACTGCTAACCTTGGCAGTCACTCTAGATCTAAATACTACGAACCTTCATCCAGTCCATACTAAAAGGACTGTCGCTAGACTTAAGCGAAAGTGGTATTTTTACCAAACCATTCACTACTAGAAAAAGTAAATTCAAAGAAGAAAATTAGTGAAAAAAAAATAAAATCTCAAAAATTTTCACGTCGTAAAATTTAATGACGAAATTAATGAAGAAATTTCATATTTTCCTTTTCTAAATTTCCATAGCTAATTTTTGCTTTTTTTAGCAATGATTCTTTATCACGTAATGATGTAATCAATATCACTATAAAATACATAGTTGAATGTGTTAATTTTTGAGTGATAAAAAAGTAATGTTAATTAGATGGGTAGGATTGAAAAACCAATCAATTAATATTTTGTTGAAAAATCAAAAGGGTCACTCATTTTAAGCCAATTTTTTTAAGTCGCTTAATATGGAAGGAGAGAGTAATATATTAATCCATTTGATGTTAAATGTAAGTAAAAAGTGAAATACTCCATCCGTTTCAAAATGTAAGCGAAAATTTGCCAATAAAAATTAATGCATTTGACTAAAAATTTATCAACAAAAGTTAATGTAATTAATACAATATTTTTCTTATATTTAAATCGAAAGAGTTTTTTTTTAAAGAATCAAAAGGACTTCTTCCAATCTACATTTGATCTATTAATAAATGATTGATAATTGGTAATACATTTTATCTTTGAAATTGAATTTTTCACTTTATAGAAGCGAAGAAAAATACTGAAAACTTAAATGTGTGATAAGATCTTAATCTTAATTTGACTCGTTGGTAAAAGTCAAATACTATAATTATATAGCAATAAATACCTTTCCTTTTATTTTCTCCAAGTTCTAGTTTCGAACCAAATACCACAATATCAAAGAAGTAATTTGCATGTCCTCGTGAGTTGGTAGGGACAATGCATAATATATGCAAGATTCAGGGTTTAAATCCCGACCACCATCAAAAAATAAGTATTTTACATTGCAACCAAGTAACCTCACTAAAAATCGACAATGTTTCCTTTTTATTTTTATTTTTTATGATAGATTAAGTACATTTCCTTTTTGACCCATCAATTAAAAGTAAAATAATACTCCATCCGTTTCAAAATGAGTGTCACTTTAGCAAAAATAATCTGTTTCAAAATGAATGTCATTCTCACTTTTCAATGTACTATTACTTACTTTTTTCCAATAGTACCCTTAATTACTATTATCCACACAACTTCCAAAATATCATTTTGTACTTTAATTTATAATGATGGCAAATGCACTGATAGCTAGCGAGACTATTTTAGTAAAAATATCATATTTTTTGACAACATTATTTCATTTCTTAATATGTGTGCAATTGGCTAAAACGACACTCATTTTAAAACAGAGGAAGTAAGTTTTAATATGTTCTTTAATTAAGAAAATAGTCGTTGATGTCCCTAACTAATTATCAAAGAGTTTTACTAACTTGTGCCTTAAGAGTACAAAACAAGAAACTAAATATAAAAATTTAATCTTGAAAATTGTGCGTTATAATCTTAAAAACTTAAAAATTTACCTTTTCAATGCAACATCTATTTTTTAATTATACTTTTAGATGCTTATCTTATGCCCTTAGGGACATTGAATAATTTATGCAGGGGTCGGAGTTTCAATCGCGTGAGCTTTAACTACTAAGCTACCAGATGGAAAAAAAAACAACACACAAAGAAAATTACTGAAAAATTGCATCAGGTCCATATTTAAACTAATTACAGTTTGACTTTTTGTTTATACTTATCATGAATAAAATCCACATGTTAATTAAATGCTGGCTCCAACCAAACTAATGTTGAAAACCCCGCAACTCAAGCCGATAAAAAAATTCAAATCTAGACAAATTAATGACTCCCGATATTTCGAACTGCGTATCACACGAACAATAACCCATTCTACTTATCAGAAGAAACTATAAGTACCACTCCTTATCGAAAACCTGCTTATCATAAGACGAAGCTATTATCACCTTCTCATCTCGTTATCGATTTCTCACGCTATTTAAAGTGTCTGAATCCATTCATTTTTTCGTCGCTTCACACAATTCTCTCTTCTTCTCCAAATCCCTAACATCACATACATGAACAAAAGCTAGAGAGAGAAACTAAAATCTAGAGCGAGAAACAATTTTCACTCGCATTTCTCGCTCGCTCGATCTGTGCCGACGCAGGTGAAAACTCCTTCACCGTCGCATTTCGTTCAATTCGTATTTCAATTTTTTCATTTTCATTTTTTTGATACATTTTTCGTTGAATTCGTGTTTAGGTATTTATTGATCTATTTGATTCTAGATCTTTCCGATGTCTTCGTTAAGCAGAGAACTCGTTTTTCTCATACTCCAGTTTCTCGATGAAGAGAAATTCAAGGAGTCTGTTCATAGGTATATATATGCTTAATTTTTTTGAAATTTGTTCAAATTTAATTTATTTAAGTTATTTATTTATTTATTTATTTGGTGTTAATTTGATAATTTATATTGTGAATTTTTGAATGTTGTGAAGGTTGGAGCAAGAATCGGGATTTTTCTTTAACATGAGGTATTTTGAGGAAATGGTGACGAATGGGGAGTGGGATGAGGTGGAGAAGTACTTGACTGGTTTTACCAAGGTTGATGATAATCGATACTCGATGAAGATTTTCTTCGAGATTAGGAAGCAGAAGTATCTTGAAGCGTTGGATAAGTAGGTTAACTTGTTTTGATGTTTGGTTGTGTTACTGTATTTAATTTGATTGCTTTGATGTTGAATGAGGAAAAATGTTGCAGGGGTGATCGATCGAAAGCTGTGGATATTTTAGTGAAGGATTTGAAAGTATTTGCTGCTTTTAATGAAGAGCTATTTAAGGAAATTACACAGTTGTTGACTTTGGATAATTTTAGGTTTGGACAGTAAAGCTTTGATTTTATGTTTTGATTCCTGGTTTATTTGTTTGTTTTGTTGTCTTGTGACATTTTTTTTAATGAATTTGCAGACAAAATGAACAGCTATCTAAGTATGGGGATACAAAATCTGCGAGAGGAATAATGCTTGCTGAACTGAAGAAACTAATTGAAGCTAACCCTTTGTTTCGTGATAAGTTGCAATTTCCTTCGTTGAAGAACTCCAGATTGCGGACTCTAATAAATCAGAGGTTGTTAAAAAAATCTGATCTTTTCTATGTTTATATAATCTATTCGGTTTTAACTGTCAAGTCTTATGGGGTTTGCATTTTACTTTTGTTTGTTGGTTTGCAGTTTAAATTGGCAGCATCAGCTTTGTAAGAACCCGAGGCCTAACCCTGACATTAAGACCCTTTTTGTTGACCATAGTTGTGGGCAACCGAATGGCGCACGAGCGCCATCCCCTGTTACCAATCCCTTAATGGCTGGTGTTCCAAAGGTTGGTGGTTTCCCGCCACTTAGTGCCCACGGGGTAAGTTAAACAACATGACATGACATGTGTTTCATTTGTAACGCTCTTGTATAATATTATACATACATGTTATGACTCTACCTTTTTTATAGCCATTTCAGCCCACCCCAAATGCTCTTCCAACATCTCTTGCTGGATGGATGGCCGCTAGCCCTCAAGTTCAACATTCTTCAGCTTCTGCAGGAGTAGGACCCATAGGTTTGGCCCAAGCTAATAATCCAGGTAATTAACATTGGTTACTTGCTTGATGCTTGATATGCATTGTTATTACGAATTATGACTATGAACACTTGGGATGGAGAAAATACTTGTAATGTGAACTAGCAGCTCTAAGGGTATATTTATAAAGCTGAGAACCGTGAATTTGATAGAGTGGTAGCAAAAAGCTTATGATATCATTTAATGACGTAGAATTGCACACTTTCATGTTTAACTTAACTGATTTTCTTGTGCCCTTTTGGCTTTTATTTCTGCTGCTGGTAGCAGCTCTTTTAAAGCGCCCCAGAACTCCTCCCAATAACCCAGCTATGGATTATCAAACTGCAGATTCAGATCATGTAATGAAGAGAACAAGACCTTTTGGCATATCAGATGAAGTACAGTACTTGAATTCTATTTTCTTCTTTGAATCTTGTTATTAGACTGAATTGCAGCATGCTAATGTGCCAAATAAGAGTTAGCTGTGTTATTATAACCTTTAATGCATGTTTGAATTAGCGCAATTTAAGAAATGAAAGTTTGAATCTTGTTTTTTGTTACTATCTTGCTTTCTCTTTTCCCCTTTGATTTTGATTGTTATATATGTTTATGCTGATCAGTTAATGATTGGATATTGAGTCTTCAATTATGAAATTATGAAAAGAAAGTTAAATACACATATCAGATTTGCCTAGAGTATCCATAGTTTTGTGTTTTCACACTCTGCTTCAATGCAACTTGTTGCATTAGCTTTTTCCTTCATTTTTTAAAACTAAAAACCCTTCCAAATTGTGTTTTAGAGAACCATTTTGTATATTACTTCATTCCACAGATTAGTAAGCTGCACTTATTTTCACGGTCCTTTGATGGGAAGTGTCTTTTGATGGTCCTTTTCAGAAGTATTTTCATTGCACAGATTAGTAAGTTGCACTTATGTAGAGGGAATATAAATTTTTTCTCTATATTGTAGTTGGGAAATGATTATTCATATACTTTTGTTTGGGTGGATTAGTGCACGTTGTTATTCTAAGGCAGTTTGAATGGATGTGTCTTTATACTCAAGTTTTATTTACATTTTTTCTTTATTCAATATTTGTGTCTTGCTATCTAAGGCAGTTTGTTTTTCAATTTTAAATTCTCAGGGTTTCCCCTTCACATCTTCAGATATAGCGTGTAGTGGCTGACTAGAGTTTTGGTCTGTTGTATATAGCTGAACCCTGTTTATATATTTATTTCACAGGTCAATAATCTACCAGTAAATTTGCTTCCTGTTGCATACTCAAGCCAAAGCCATGGTCAGAGTTCCTATTCCTCTGATGACTTGCCCAAGACTGCTGTGATGACTCTCAACCAAGGTTCAACTGTCAAAAGTATGGACTTCCATCCACTTCAGCAAATTCTACTTCTTGGTAAGCCTATTGCTATGTGAATTTGTGAAACTTAATATTTTCTTACATTCTATATGTTTTACCCGATTGACTTTATTTACTTATCTATTTATTTGTCTGTTGATGATTAGTTGGAACAAACATGGGCGATGTCATGGTGTGGGATATAGGTAGTCGTGAAAGGATTGCTCATAGAAGTTTTAAGGTTTGGGACCTTCAAGTATGCTCAACGGCTTTACAGGTATGGATCTCAGTGCTTATTTACTGCTTGTTTTATAAGACACCTTGTCACTTGGTGATTATTAATTTCCTCATTCTTATGTAGGCGTCTCTTTCCAACGAGTACCCGGTCTCAGTTAATCGTGTGGTGTGGAGTCCTGATGGAACACTTTGCAGTATGTTCTACCAAGTTTATTTCTCCCGTGTTTTACTCTCATATTCATTGAATGTCTCTCGTGATACTTTTGCCTTTTGCCTTATATACAAATATGCAAGGAGTTCTAAAGTTTGCTTTATGCTTTTTGATACTTCAGGTGTTGCTTATTCTAAACATATTGTCCACATATATTCCTATTATGGTGGGGATGATTTGAGAAACCACTTAGAGGTTTGTCTGCCTAAAGTTCACAGATTTTCTTCGAGATCTTTATTTGTTTATTTCTCATCCTTTCATTGAATGATTGAAAGCAAAAGATTCACAACTTCTTGATATATGGATGCTGATATATTTTTTGTGGCTCAGATAGAGGCTCATGCTGGGAGTGTCAATGATCTTGCTTTTTCTTATCCAAATAAACAGCTTTGTGTTGTAACATGTGGAGAGGACAGGGTCATCAAGGTTGGTTTACCATACATATTTAATAGATCTATACAAAAAGTACCATTTTTAAAAGTTTAATGTTTACAGGTATGGGATGCAGTCACTGGTGCAAAGCAATATACCTTTGAGGGTCATGAAGCACCTGTATATTCTGTATGCCCTCATCACAAAGAAAATATTCAGGTAATAATTTATTTCTGTGTATGAGTATTCATCAGATGTCTAAACTGAGAGGGACTAGAAACAAATAGATAAAAAAAAATCCCGTGCAAGAAAGTCATACAAGCACAAAAAGAGAAATTATCCAGTTACTGTTGAAATATCAAATCTTGCTCAAATTCCTGCATGTGCATGGGATAGACAAAGTCTTGTAGGGCATCAATTAGTCAACCTTTGTACATTTATCACATAAATTTTATCTATTTATGTTCATTCCCTTTGTTGTGGATGACATGTGTATAGTCACGAGCTTTTTTCTAATCCATGCCATCAGAGTGTGGATAAGCTTTGAAAATGTGGATAGTTAATGCTTTTCATTTTACACGTGTGCTCGACTACATGCAAATTTTTCTCCAAAATATATTTTTCTCGTTAAACTTGGTTTGTGCAAGTGCCTGTGTGTGTTTTTTATTTTAACTTGTAAATCACACTTAACGTTTTTTTCTCTATTCGGATAAAATGTCAGCAATTCAAAATAGATCATTTAGTGGTTATGCTTGGTCAATAATTGTATTACAATATGGAGAGTATATTTTTATCTGGAAACTTGTCCTCATAATATTTTCAAGTTGATGGATGGATCATGTACACCTTTGAGTTGAGAATACAATAATATTCTTTTCATTTTAATTTATTTTGTTTCACATAGCATGTTTGTGTTCTTGTATAATCTCTAACTATGTTCTGCTTTGGCTCTGCAGTTCATTTTTTCGACTGCAACTGATGGAAAAATAAAGGCATGGCTGTATGATAACATAGGTTCTAGGGTTGACTATGATGCACCTGGCCATTCATCTACCACAATGTCATATAGTGCTGATGGAACAAGGTTCACACAAACTTTTTGTTCCTTTTATCTCCTTTTTTGGTTTAGTGTGTGAACTTATTGTTTGAACATTTTTTACTATCCATATTGTTCATAGATTATTTTCTTGCGGCACAAATAAAGAAGGGGAGTCATTTCTAGTGGAATGGAATGAAAGTGAAGGAGCTGTGAAGCGTACATATCATGGTCTTGGGAAGAGATCTATAGGTGTTGTTCAATTTGATACCACCAAGAATAGGTTCTTAGCTGCTGGTGACGAGTTTATGGTCAAATTCTGGGACATGGATAGTACAAGCTTGTTGACAAGTTTTGATGCAGATGGTGGATTACTGGTAATTATTGGTTTGGCATCTTGTTTTGTTTTCTGATGATGATGATGGTGATGATAACTTCGTTATAAAGTAATACATGTCTTTGAAACCTGCAGGCTTCTCCATGTATTAGATTTAACAAGGAAGGAATACTATTGGCCGTCTCCACAAGTGACAATGGAGTTAAAATTTTAGCAAATGCAGAAGGTATTAGACTGCTCCGGACTGTGGAGAATCGTGCATTTGATGCTTCCAGAGCTGCTTCTGCAGCTAATGTGAAGGTAAAGATCTTCAAATTTAGTTTACAGTTAATATACTGCAAGTACATATTTTTAATCCTCCATGATAATTCAGCCACCTACTATTGGCGCTTTTCCTTCTACCAATGTTGCTGTTGGAACAAGCCTTGCTGATAGAACTCCTCCAGTAGCAGCCATGGTTGGGCTTGTGAGTTTCTCCGCATATCTATAATTAATCCGTCAATGAATGTGAATTGCATTTTTCTGGGGTTTTATTTAATCATGCTCTACTCTCTTATTTGTAGAATAATGATTCTCGAAGTTTAGCTGATGTGAAACCCAGAATTGTTGACGAAGCTGTGGAAAAATCTAGGATATGGAAACTAACAGAAATTAACGAACAGTCACAATGCCGCTCCTTGAAACTTCCTGATGGTTTATCATCAATGAGGGTATTGTCTAATACTAAATTTGTATATATATGCTCTTCATTTCATTTTCTTTCGGCATGTGAAGCTGTTGTGTAAATGTTTTATTCTTGTCAATGCAAGCTCTGCCTCCCTATTGACTTACAACTTCAGCAAAATAATTACATTGTTCAATAAATAAATAACCTGTTATGTTGTACATGTGTAGTGTATAACATACACTATCTTGCCTATAGAATATCACTTTTTGCATGTTATGTGTTCAAGTTCTATTCTTCTTGGATATTCCCCTTCTGTTGATGTATATATTTTACATTTGAATTTTGAAATTGACACAGAAAATGGAACATTGTCCTACTATTTTTTCACAGATGTCAATGGCTGGTACTGGACAGTTTCTTTATTTTGTCGCCATTATAAACTAATGTAAACTTTTATGAGAAACCAAATTATGAGATGTAAAGAGGGAATTGTTTATTTTGTAGTCATTATAAACAAATGTGAGTTTTCGGTGTTCGATAGCTTGAGGTTTTTAGAAATTTTAGCATCTTTGAACTATTAAATATTGTTTCAGGTTTCTAGGTTAATTTATACAAACCAAGGGGTTGCAATTTTAGCTTTGGCAGCAAATGCTGTTCACAAACTTTGGAAATGGCAGAAAAATGACCGCAACACTTCAGGCAAGGTAATGAAGTACCTGTAATACATGGGTGTATTTAGAATTACAGGTTAACATCATAAGCTTGTTATCAACAAATAACTTACCATGCAGGCCACTGCAAGTCTTCAACCACAACTATGGCAACCATCTAGTGGAATATTGATGACTAACGAGATAGGTGATACTAACCCAGAGGATGCTGTGTCATGTTTTGCGCTTTCCAAGAATGACTCGTATGTTATGTCTGCTTCTGGAGGAAAAATTTCCCTGTTCAATATGATGACATTCAAGGTGTGCAACTTCTTCTTTTATCTATTTGTTAATTAATGTATGGGCTGACTTGAGGAATTAATCAACTGTAGGCTTCATAGGCTTGTCACTTTCTTTTTTGTTGAAAAATTGAATTTTTCTTGTTTCTATTTCTGATTGTTTGATAGTGAGCTTCATAGGCTTGTCACTTTCTTTTTTGTTGAAAAATTGAATTTTTCTTGTTTCTATTTCTGATTGTTTGATAGTGAGCTTGAATAGGTATTAATCCAATGCTGTCAAAGGCTATTTCTTTTTTGTTGAAAATTTTAATTACTGTTTTTTATTTCTGATCATTTCATAGCGAGCTTAAATATATATTAATCCAGTGTTGTCAAAGGCTATCAGCACTAGGTTCAGTTAGGTACCCAGTATATCTTTTTTTTTGGTTAAATGGGTAATATATCATTATACATGTTCATACCTCATTAAAATTGCTCGCATGCCATATGTGTGAGGTTTATGAATGCCGTAGATTGGAGTGAAATAAAAGAGATTGAATTTAATATGGAGTTGTAACCAAGACAACCATAAATTCACAACTTGGTTGCATCAGTTGGGTGAAATTAGTTTGGAGGCTAATAGGTTTTCTATCCTTGTTTCTCTCTTTGTTTCACACCATGTGGTTCTACGTTTTTGTGAGTTCCTATTTTTGACCTTTGAGCAGTGTAGCCAAAATGGACAGACTTAAGAACCAATTGCAAGTTCATGTAATTTAGATGATAGTATACAAGCTACTTATTATTTGGCTAAATAATGTACACAACTTCATAGTTTATTGTAGTGCATTCAGAATTTTCTGTTGTTGGCTTTGGCTATTATATATTGAAATTACATTGATCTCTTTGAGCCCTTACTGCAGACAATGACAACTTTTATGCCACCACCACCAGCTGCTACATTTCTTGCTTTCCATCCTCAAGATAACAATATTATTGCTATTGGCATGGATGACTCTTCTATACAAATTTATAATGTTCGAGTGGATGAGGTAGTTCTAAATTTCATAATTTGACGATTGTTTTCAGAAGATTGCATTTGTCTCTTATTTTTTTTTATTTTTTCTCCATGCCTAAAGCTATTGGTTTAGTTTTGTATATTTTTGCTTTTTTTGTGAAGCCTTTGACATTGATCTTTTAAAAAAATGTTTCCATGAAGGTCAAAACCAAGCTAAAAGGTCATCAGAAGAGAATCACTGGTCTTGCATTTTCTCATGTTCTAAATATTCTTGTATCATCTGGAGCTGACTCTCAGGTAAAGAATTTTAACTAGCAGCCTTTTGCTCTATAAATAGTGTTGCCAAAAGCTAAAAGTAAATCTTTAAGGAATAATATTGCTTTTGTTTGCCTACATATTCCAAGGTTGTGTTTACCTTAGATTTTTCATTGTTTGTCTATGTATATGTGTGTGTCAAGTCATGTCCGTTATGCTCTGCGTGTTATGTTCCTTGTGAAAGTATGATCATTAAGTTAATAACGATGTATTTAGTGGGTATTAAGAATTCTTTCATTGATTTCATGTCAAATAGTTGTGTGTATGGAGCACGGACGGATGGGAAAAGCAAACAAATAAATTCCTACAGATGCCAAATGGGCGAGCACCAGCACCTCTTGCAGATACTCGTGTTCAATTTCATTTAGACCAGACACATCTACTTGCTGTTCATGAAACTCAAATAGCCATATATGAGGCCCCAAAACTGGAATGCCTAAAGCAGGTGTGTTGTTTTGTACTCAAATCTGAATTTATGCAGTTTTTTACTTTGGTCTGGTAGAGCACATTGTCTATTTAATTGGTAGTTCCATCTGATCTTTGCATTTGAATGTGATCTATAGTTTAAGCCATGAAACATGCTTATTCTGAATTTCAATTTTTGTCTGATCAGTGGGTGCCTCGGGAAGCTAGTGGTCCAATCACACATGCTACATATTCATGTGATAGTCAATCAATATATGTAAGCTTTGAAGATGGAAGTATTGGTGTTCTTACTGCCTCAACACTCAGATTAAGATGCAGAATAAATCAAACTGCTTATCTCAATCCCAACCCAAGGTGCGTTTTGTTATCAGTGGTGTATGAAAGATCTTTTGTTGTGATTCTTTTTTCTCACATCCAAATAACTTCTTTTTGACAGCCTGAGAGTATATCCTCTTGTGATCGCTGCACATCCCTCCGAATCCAATCAATTTGCATTAGGACTTACAGATGGTGGAGTACATGTTCTTGAACCACTAGAGGCAGAAGGAAGGTGGGGTTCTCCACCTCCAACCGAGAATGGTGTTGGTCCCAGCACTCCTTCAGGTGCCTCTGTTTCAGAGCAACCCCAAAGGTGACAGTGCATTATGCAGTGCTGTCTCTAAGGACCTTTGAGTGTATTTATTGCTTATGGTCCCGCTCCTGGTGCCTCCATTCGGTTTGCAAGGGGAAGCTGCGGAACTCGTGTTTATAAGAAGATAGGATAAATCAATTGAACCAATCACCTTGTTAGTGCTTCCTAATCAATTTCTTCTGCATGGGGTTAGTTGAGTATGTTTACTCATTTAGGATTATTACTGAAATGCATAGCGTAAATTCGGCTGGGGCGTTGCAGAGTGGAGGGTCATTGTTATTTTTTTTAGGTTTTTCCATTAGGTGGGTCTTATTTTGTTTGTGTAGATTTTAAAAAATATAGTGAACTAGTCGTTATAGTTTTCTTTTTTTTACCGGTGTTCACTCAGATATTTAATTGTTTTATTACTTCTACCTTCTATTCAAGGGATCTTTTAGATATCTTTAGGAGTTGGTCTAAATGTTTGAGGAACCGAGGCTTCAATTGATAGATTTGTTAGATCTGTTTTTAAGTTTATTTTATTTTCGTAATTGAAATAATAATCAGAATTAACTCTTAATACCAAAAAGATTTGGGTCCGAGTGCTAACTATCACGAGTGAATTAACTCTGAAATATCGAAAATACCCCTGCGTTACTTAATTAATGCAAGTGTTAAAATCTGCGGAACTTAAGTTGCGCAGCGTGAGTTAAGTCACACATGTGTTAAACCTTAAGTTATGTTCCCAACACCAACATGAGTCATCAACTCATGCTGGTGTCAAATTCCTTTTCCATCTTTTTGCAGCACGCTGGTGTCAAATTCATTTTCCAACTTTTTGCAGCAAATTATCCACTTACATACAAGTCGAAAAACTAGTGGGTTTGGGTATTATTGTTATTACTATTTGATTTGGAATTTAATTGAATCGGTGGGTTAAGTGACATAGAGATTGATACATGTGAAAACACCACAAACTTCAGGCTTAATGTTTATCCTCATGGTTGGAGGGTGCACCGTACTTCAAACATTTATCATCCACTCTTCTTTAACTGCTCTTCTTTGTCTTCTTCTCTGGAGTGGTTGGAGGCACCGTATATCATAGTTTTTGGAATGTTTAAAACCAGCGTGAGTTAACTCACGCGAGGTATAACATCTGCGTGAGTTAACTCACGCAGGAGTATTTTGGGTAGTTCAGTTGGGAGTGACCGTTTTTTGTTGGGAGAAGAGCATAATTCATAAAGTAAAGCACAGTACAATATAATTTTTTGAGTTCAACACTATCTTTGACCGACTGAAGTTGATGCAACTAATGTCAAATTTGTGTACTTTTTATTTTTGAAGGAGAAAGTTGGCTTTCCTTTCCTCCATCCTAAATTGTAAGAAGAAAAAAAAAATCAAATCATACTTATTAAGAAAATTAAAACATAAGATATTTTTTTAAAATCAAAACAAGAATTTGGAGTATAGTTTTTTATGTTTTCTTTGGAATAAGTTTTATAGGAAGAGGTATAAACAATTTTTATTGGCTATTTAGTTACTGAGAAAATGGAAAAGAGAAAATTAAATCTAATTTGCATTTACTTTCACGAGAATAAACTAAATTAGTAAGGGTCATGTTAACTTGTGCCCTAAAGGCACAAGTTAAGGAGCTTAAAATGAAAATTAAAAATAAATTTTATATTGCAAATATAACTTTTGAAATTTTTAAGACATTGAATGCACAATTTCCCTTTTAAAAATAAGATTAAATATGATAAAAGTTTGTTTTTCTTGTTTACATTTTGGGACAAAGAAGTGAGTTTTTTTTCCTTCATTCTCAGACCCAGGGAGTACATATAAACGATGATAACATACTTAAAAAAAATCACATACATACCACCTAAAAATCATTCATTCTTTCTTTTTAAAAAAAAAATCCTTCAATGAGAACCAATACCCAGATATTTTCAGTAGTTCTTTTGATGTTACTCTTCAAAAGAATACCTCTATAAAAGATTGTACCCTCATATCAACAAAACACTTCAGAATTTAAATAGTAAATTTTCAATTTAGTCTTTTAAAACTCACAATCTTCCATTTAGTCATTAAATTTTACAAATGTAATAAACAATTCTTAAAATATAGTAAATAAGATCTTTTGAGAATTTTTTTCCCCTTTTTTTTGAGATCTCTATGCTATTTTCAACTAATTACTCCCATCGCTATCAAAAAAACTAATTGTTCCATATGTTCTTTTTTAAGTGTCTTTTTTGGAGAATTTTTTGTTCCTAATTAAATGTCACTTTCAAAGTTCAATGCAACATTAAATGTTTTACCAATACTATCCTTGCTTATTTATTACGGATGGAGAAATATATAAAATGAGATATTAAATGAATAAAGTTATTATAGTAAAATATAAATTATTGTATCAAAAGTAATAATATTTATTGATTGTCTTGTTTTGTGTAAAATATCAAAAAGTGACAATTAAAAAGGAGGAGTGATATTCGAACAACCTTTTGGTTGACAACTTTTGGGACAACCATAATTTACAAAGAAAAAATAGGTATTTACATGAAAACCAAAGTAATAGAGAGATAAAGTAAAAAGTAATGTGAGTATGAGAGAGAAAGTTGTCACAAAATGGATGTTCAAATATCATTTCTCTTAAAAAGGGTATTTCTTTACGTACATACCCTTATTTATTATACATTTTTTCAACAATAAATAACATGATAAAAACATATACTAACTATTTCTTTTAAATGATAAAATTATAAAAACAACAGTGATTACAAACAACTTTAATACAAATAACAACTTTCTTAATTCCTGTCATTTTGAGACAAGGGTTTTATTAATACAAGGACTAAATTTTATATGCTATAGGGTTATTTTGAGACAAGGACTAAATTGTTAGTCTATGCTGTTTTATATGCTATAGGGTTTTATATGCTGTTTTACGTGCTAAAATATTAATGTTGATATATCGGAGAAAAATCAACGGTTAAATAAGTTTTTGACTTAACACCTCATTTAGTCTCTTAATTAATTTTTAATTTTCATTTTGATCCCATAAGTAATAAAATCCATGTTTCGGTCTCTCAATTTACGTCCGTCAGTCAAATTGGTCCCCTCTGTTAGTTTTGTAATGTTTACTATTTTTATATAATTTTAACCATCTGATTGCATGTCCATTATATTTAATAGTGAACCATCTCCACCTAATTTTATTTTTCACTTTTCATCATCTTCACTCTTCTTCTTCCTAAGAACGTCACCACCGGTAACAAAAAAGATTCCCTCTTCTTCACCTAATTCAACCTTTCAAGTAACAACAAAAAAAAAATTAAGTAAAAATTCAACATATTCCAAAAGAAAAAAAATCCAGAAACCTAAAATTTCATCACCAACAACAAAAACCCTCACAGGGAATCTGGAATTGGAGTAAAAATTCAACCTTTTCCAGAAAAAAATCCAGAAACCTAAATCTCTTTTCTTTAATTGAAACTTAAATTCACAAAATCTAAACCATCAAATTCGTTCCAAATCCCCAATCTCTCGGATTCACAAAATCTTGTTTAACAGAAGGAAAAAGAAGCAGAGAAAGAAGAAGTGGCAGAAGGAAGAAAAAGATTAACAACACATCCAAACCCTCAGATTCACAAAATCTCAAAAAATTTCTTCTCACTCTTTGAATCTCTTCTCATCTTTCAATTTCAATTATCACGAACAACAAAGGGAATCTGGAATTCGAGTAAAAAATCGGAACAAGGATATGGAATTCGAGTGAAAAATCAAAAGGAATATGGAATTCGCGAATTGGGGAATCTGAATCTAAAAAATTTGGACTCTGAAATTTGAGGTCGTTATAAAGGGTTTTGGGGAAAATGAATCTTGGTGTGTGTTGTTTTTGCTAAGCTTGGATAGAGAGAAAGAGATGAGTGTGAGCCGAGAGAAGATAGAGAGATTGATTGGATTAATGTTTTTTTTTCTTTCTCTTAAAATAATAAGTTTGTGTTGTGTGATAATGAGCTGCTTTTGGATCAGTTATGTCAGAAGGAGTTATTTGGGTGCGAATGTTCTATTGCTGTGTATGTCTGTGGTGTTTTGCATCAATGTTGTGTGCTCAATTGTTGTGTTTCAGCTGTATGTTGTACTAGTTTGATTGCACACCTTGTTCTTTTGGTTTAATTTTATTTAGAGAAATGATATTTGAACATTCATTTGGTAACAATTTTTGTGCAACTTTCTTTCTCATAGCCACATTATTTTTCATTTTATCTCTCTATTGCTATGGTTTCTGTGCCAATACTACTTTTTCAAATTATGATTGTCAAATAAGTTGTCATCAAATTGGTTGTTCAAATAACACTCCTTTTTTATTTAATTTTCTCTTTAAATTTTTAGATGATTGCGAATTTCAGTTTTTTTTTTCTGGGTATGTTGATGAATATGTATGAAGAACATGATGAATTTGATAAAGAAGAGGAATGAAGAAGATGAAGAAAGAGGAAAATAATTAGTTGTTGATGGTTCATCGTATGATACAATATACATCTGTGATCCAACGATTCATGTTTTCAAAAATAGATCAAATGGTTAAAATTAAAAAATTAACAAGGTCTATGATAGACCACCTACAATGTTGGTCCATCTTAAACATTTGAGGTTAAAATTAACGGAGCAGGACCAATTTGACTGACGGACGTATAATTGAGGGACCGAAACATGAGTTTTATTACTTATGGGACCAAAATGAAAATTGAAAATTAATTAGGGGACCAAATGACCTATTAAGCCTAAGTTTTTCGTCCCTATAAATATAACATATTTTGATTTTAGTCCTTATAAAATAAAACGAGGTGTTTTCATCCTCACATATTTTTTTGTTTGTTTTTGGTCCCTAACGAAAATAATTTTGACGTGTTCTTAACATTTTTTGAACATAATATGAACATAGAAAAGTTGAACATAATAAACGAACATAACATGAACACATTTTGAACATAAGAGACTCATAATCTTGACATTCATATTAACATAAATTGGTCATTAAGGACAAAAACAAAATAAAAACTTTTGTGAGGACGAAAACATTCTGTTTAATTTTTTAGACACTAAATTCAAAATTTGCTATATTTTTAGGGACGAAAAACTTATTTAACCTAAAATCAAACTATCCCAACCTTCACGTGGCCAAATATATTTTCTGAATACCAGTAACTTTATATCAACAAAATTAAATTTTGAAAACATCGAACAATAACAGAAACACGATGCGAACAAAGAGTAGGAGAGAGAGCGCGCAACCTGCAGGGTTCCGACAACCACCACGCCGTTTTCCTTCGCCGGTAGTGCGTTCGAACAGGGGGGAAGGGCCATATGCCGGGGAGGGAACAGGGGGAATGGGTCTGGGTGAGAAACAAGAGAATGAAAGCATTGGGACCGGAACAGGATGGACGGAACGGACATCGGCAGGGCAACGGGCATGGAGGAAAGGATTCTTCATTGGGACAACAGGTTTATCAGCAGGAGAGGGAGCAATTTAGTAGCAGGCCTGCTAGTAGGGAGAAGGTGTGTGGTGCAATATCTAGGGTTACGGTGCTGCATGAAAACGAACGTGGAAGGTCTCCGTCATATCGACATGGTCGTCCATTTTCGTGTTCTCATGAAATTGTGGTTCAGGAGCATGACAGTCCTTCTGGTTACCATGGTAAGCCGCTCATTAGAGTTGGTAATGACAATATAAAGAACATTAGAGTTGTGAACAACGCGGTGCACGGTTACGACAACAACATTAACATGAACCAGGTAACTGCGGTGTTCTATATTACTAATTTTCCTGATCACTTCTTATTTGTTAATTTGAAGAAAGGATTGGAGGTGTGTGGTATTTTATCGGACATTTATTTGTCAAGGTTTCATAACGTTCATGGTCAGAGATTTGGTTTCGCTAAATTTTTGAAGGTACGAGATGTCGAAAAATTGAAAAAAGCTCTTAATAATGTTTTCTTTTGGGATCTCCGACTGTTTGCAAATGTTGCAAAGTATGATAGGTTTGTAGAGGTTGTTGATGGTAGTGTCGGTGGGGTTGCGAGGGAGTTTCCGAGTAGGCTTGAGGGAGAAAAAAAAAAGGAATGGAAAGAAGGAAAAAATAAGAGGGAGGTGAAGGGGAAATAGGGCGTCAGAGGGGATAGTCGGAAGTTAGTGTTGGAGAAGGTGAAGGTGGCTGCGATTCGTGGTGAGTTGGAAAGGGAGAGGGAGAGGGTGCTCACGGAGGAAGATGTGGTGTGTTCGGGGAGGAAGGAGATGGTTGTGGGGAAGGAGGTAGGTGGTGGTGGAAAGGTTTTGGAGGAGGCTGGGAAGGGAAGGCCGAGAGCTAAGGAGGGAGGGGGAAACAATCATGGTTGTGTGGATGGTGAGGTTGTCGTGTTGCGAAAATATTTACCGTTTCATGACGATATAGAATGGGCATCGAAGAGTATTTTGGCTAAAATTAAGAATGGTACTTGCATCTCTATTATTCAACAGTCGTTTATAGATGCAGGGTTCGTAGATTTTAAAGTAATATCTTTGGGCGGTGATAATGTGTTGTTACACCTGTGTGTGGAAGGTGATGTTATGGTTTTATTTAACTCGGCGGCGGATTTGATTGGTAATTTTTTTGATGATTGTAGACCTTGGAAGAAGGATGTTGATGTACCATATGAAAGGGGTGCTTGGGTGAGATGTTACGGGGTACCTTTACATGCTTGGAACAACATTTTTTTCTTGGAACTGGCTTCATCTCATGGTCGGCTCCTTAAAATTGATGAGGTAACAATTAATAAAAGAAAAAATGGATTTTGCTCGGTTATTGATTGCTACTTCTACTTTGAAAGAATTAAATGATGTTGTTAATTTTTGGATTGATGGGCGGGTGTATCCTATCCTTGTTATTGAGGACTTGGAGTTTGGGTTTGCAGTAGATGCTTGTTTATCTGAATTTGAAGCTGATAATAAGTCACAGTGTTCAGCTCCGGTTTGCTTTCAAGAAGAAGAGCCTTTAGTGGATGCTTTAGTCCAACAGTTGAAAGATGACTGGATTAAAAATTCTAATGAAGTTCCGGGTGATGTAAACGACCCAGATATTTCACGGTCTATTCATGGGGAGGTGAAGCATAGTGAAACAAAGGTTGACTCTGGTTCTAATAGTATTAAAAATCCAGCAGCATGCGTTCAAGGGGAAGGTGGAGTTAACATCAGTGAAGTCTCACAGAAAAGTCTTTCCAAGAGAAGGAAGGTGGCGCCATCTTTACAAGGGTTGAAAAAAATTGCGACACTATCAGAATCCGATAGGATGGCCTTGATTAGGTCTCTTAAAAAGTCTAAACATTCCAAAAGAAACAAAGTGAAGGGTAAAACATTCAAAGCTACTTCAAGTAAAAATAATGTTGTTTCCTTGACA
>Ga0228711_1004585_pt1 | contig 21200 bp, 15 predicted proteins | sample MedpolnodulmetaG_2_FD_177996 | JGI IMG/M metagenome (GOLD analysis project Ga0228711, IMG submission 177996) | Root nodule microbial communities from Medicago polymorpha collected in Santa Monica, California, United States - brown nodules | ecosystem: Host-associated > Plants > Roots > Nodule... | reverse complement strand
GCATACAAAAAAAGGAATTTATTACCATAAAAGGAAACTTTGTTGACTTATTTATGGATTAATTACACAGTTTTCAATGCAATAATTACTATATAATTTCCCTTTTTAGTATCCTTAATCAGTGCCCGGGGGCACCGGTTAGCATTTCCCTAAAAAAATATGCTTAAAAAGTAGGCACATAAAGATTGAAATATATTCGTTGCCTTTTAATAATGAATGTCAAAATATTATGAACATTTTTTTTTTGGTTGGTATATAAGGTAAGAATTTGGTTCTTTAAAGTTTGAAAAATAATAATTCTAATTTTGTTTGTTTATTTATAAACATAAAGTATATTTCCTTATTTAGGAAATATCTGACTCTAGAGTTATTCATTATTTTATTTAAAGAATCAATTGGTATATATGAATCAATTGTGACATTAATATTTTGGTGTATACAAGATTCAATTTTCTTTTGGTTTAAAATTGAATATTTTTCTTAGGGCTATGTTATATGTCGCGACCAAAAGTCTCGCGAATATCCCACGAATTGTGTTTTAAAGCTTTTGCCGTTTTTTATTTCACAGTTATTACTCTGTACCTTTTTTTCCACTCAAAACTTGGTCACCAACTACATATGAAGACACATGAAAGCTGAAGCAAACACTGTATGCTCAGGAAAAGACAATAAGCAAAGGCAACTTTGTCACGTCTCTAAACTTTGGTAATTGAAGAGAACCGATAAAATAATACAATGAAGAGAATCTGGAGATGGAGTGGAATGGCAGGAAACAAGGGGAGAGAGAGAAATGGTATGACCAAAAAGAGATAAAACAAGGAAATCACCGCTTTTGAGCTTTTCTCGTGTGATATTCGTGAAACTTTTGTCGCTATATTAAGCATTTTCCTTTTTCTTATAGCATGATTATGATGTTAGAGTTTATTGTTATGAAGTTTTCTACAATCATATTTTGTCTTATCATGCATTTTGAATATATTTCATGCTATGTTTGTTGTTGCTTTTATGCGATATATGTAAATGTATTGTCATACACACATTAGTGTGATTTGTGACTTGCATCTTCTTTCAAATTCGTGAGATTGTCTTCACATTTAAATATTGTCATACACACATTGGTGTGATTTGTGACTTTCATCTTCTTTCAAATTCGTGAATTTGTCTTCACACTTAAGAGTTGTCGACTTAGCAACATAATGGACTAGCAATTGATATTATTGTTCAAAGACTTGATATTGATGGTGCACTAGGTATTTTGGTGAGTACTTTTGCTACTCTTGTTCAATTACCCGATAAATGTAAAATTACATACATTCTTAATTTGTAATAAAATTATACCACTTTTTAAATTTATATCAATTAGTGTGTAATTATTTTTAAAAAATCAACTTAGTAAATAAATATTTAGAATTTAGTAATTTAAACGTATTTATTTAATATATCTTTTATATATTATTATTAAATTAGTTTTTAATTGCTAAAATTTATTTTTTTTATCTATTTTTATTTTAGTGTTTATACTTTATAAAAAAGATTAATTTTTAAAAGTAAAATACAAAGGATAAAAAGAATTAAATGTAACAATTTTTCGAAACACTAGTAGCATATCATATATAATATACATTGTCCTCATGAGTTTAACTCAGTTGGTAGGAACAATGCATAATATATGCAAGGTCCGGAGTTCAAACCCCAACCACCACAAAAAAATATATAATATACCTTAACACAAGTTATAAATAATTTTTCAATAATTAAATTTTTTTTTACACAATTTTTCAATAATTAATTATTTCTAAAAACATGCACTTGAATTAATGTATTTGAATCATGTCGATCTAGACATATTGAAATGGGCCAGTATCTTAATATCACGTTATAATCTAACTATTTCGACTCCAATCACAAATACAGAGAATGTACCTAAGTTAATTTAAAAGCATTTGAAACCAATTTATGAATTTAGCTTAGACACTAAAACATAAAATGATGGAAGAGGACCTAAAGACACTGGATTGGAAGAACGATGATGAGGACGACAGTTGACAGCTTCTTGCATTAATCATCTTTCATCCTCAAATAGCTGTACAATTTGGAATGATGAAATTAATTAAACCAAACCCTAGTTAAGGTACATATATATACGACGGATATACTCAATCAGTATGAAAAGAAAAACGTACATTTTTGTTATATGCAAAATTCCAAAACCTCAACTTCTAATATTGCTTTAAGTCAATATAATTCAGCTTATGAATTCCCTATTGTGCCGGTAATCTTGGATGAAAGCTGAACCACAAACTTGCACACATGCTGGCCCATCCTTACCCAACTCAACTACACTCTAGCTAAAAAAAACTTCACTGTCAAATTACATGGCATTTGTCCCTAGTAGGTGTACTCTTTGATTAGCACATACATCAGCTATATGAATGAATTGAAGCGTGAATCAATTGATCCAAACCTTCATTAATACAAAAAGCTTTGCTACTTGACATGAGTCACGTCAAAACTCCAACCATTTGACAGACAACATACAAATATGGGACCGAGATTCCCTACCGTAACAGAATCTTGTAGGTTGCGGTCTTTGCCGTCAATGCAACGAAGGCCATCTGATTGAAATCAAATGATCCAAATTTACATTTGATTAAACGGGTCAAAGACATTGTTGTTTGAACAACAAGACAATGAACACAATCATTTATACTTGTAGTTCCATATTATTACTTGAGTGATTAGTTTACGGTGTTATAAGTCATATATGTAGTACAAAATTTCGGACTACAACAATAGTCTTGAACCGTACCACATGACTAATGAAAAAATAGGAGCAAATGTCACGACGCTCGCTCAACTCTCTCGTCCCTTACAGATCTTCTGTGCCTATGAGCCATACTCACCAATTGTGAACCCAGTGATGAAGACCAGCTAATATGGTTTCATAGTGTGATTATTTGACAACAAAAATCTATTTCACATACGATGTGTCCAAAGTCTTACAATTGCATGGAAAATGAAAAACACCATAAGTTCCTAACACGTGTACGGTAAATAATGGGCGGGTCAAGCATGCATTGATGAAAGGTCAATTATATCATACATGTCGCAAGTTCAGTACTTATCACAAAGACGTGCTCAATTATATGAGTAGACAAAATACAACATAACATAATTATATATAGGACCCAACTGGAAGGGTATTTTGGTAGTTATACCCATAAAGCTCTAATTTTCTTAAGTGGCCTTTATATAGAGTTTTGCAACTCCACATGATTGTTGTAGATCCATTCCATTTTCATATAATCCCGCGATTTTCTTTTCAAGCAATCTTGTCTCCTGTTTCTGCTTTGGTCCTCATTCTCATTTTCCTTTCTGAGGAAAACCGTAAGGTAAATCCAATCATTCACTTTTAGTTACACCAAGTTATAATCAATCATTCTTTTTGCAACTAGAATACAAAAGGAGAATATAATCTAAGTTATCCTTTCATCTTATTTTTACTACATGCAATATAGAGAAAGTTGAATAACAAGCGTAAAATAAAGATAGAAAAAAATTGTGGCAAGTTAGATATCAAATATGATTATTTTTATTTTATCATAATTTTTTTTGGTTTATACATATTTCAGGCATTATGGACTTCATTTTATAACTCTTCCTTGATTCTTTTTATCAAGAAGTAACAGAAAGTACATGAAATGTTTGATTTAATTTGTTGGTTTAATATTATTTTTGTTTTGTAATTAGTGAGGTGGCATGGAGGATGGAAAAAGTGGATTATGGAGAACGAAATCGGAACAGCTGGAGTCAGTGGTAGAAGATTTGAAGTCACCACCAGGATCGAGTGAGTCGGTCGGAGTGGTGGATGGTGGTAGTGGGAGTCTTACAAGGAAGTCAAGGAGGGCATCCCCCGGTGGAAGAAATACACACATAAGGAAGGCAAGGAGTGTCCAAACTTCTTTGAAGGTTGATTTGGATGAGGTTAACAGTGGTGCTGCTCTTAGTAGAGCTTCAAGTTTGGGACTCTCATTTTCCTTTACTGGATTTTCTGTTCCTCTTGATGAAATCTCTAACTCCAAACCCTTCAGCGATGAAGATATCCGTAAGTTGATTCATTTATTTTCTCTATATGCATATATTATCAACAATTAATCTTATGTTCCAATTATGTTATCCCTTCAAATTTAACTTTTATTTTATTTCATTCCTTGTAATCTATTACCAATAGTAAATTAATAACCAAAGTGATGATTTCACACTCTTAAATGTGCACATTTTTTTTATTTTATTTTTGAAAAACTCTTTTAACTTAAATTTACACTTTGAAAGAGTAGAGACTAGAGAGCGCGAGAGTGGAAATAAAATATATGATAGGTGATGTGTATCATAAAGAATTAAATTAAGTGTGGTGGTTAAATAATAGAAAATAAGTGTAAAAATTCGAGACCAATATATGAAAGGCTTTCACACTCCCTTTTCAAGATCATGTTCACGAGTTTGATACGTTTGAGATTTCAATAACTTTTAAGAACAAAATAATGCTCAGCAAGAACTCTTTTTGTGTGGCAATATGGCAACCACAACATATACTTTCGTATGTGGAATACGATTAGCTACTATCTTGAGGTGATTGATTATGAGAAAGCAAATGATCTAGTATATGCTTGACTAAGTCAATAAATATATTGGATAATATAGCTATAAAGTACTCAATACAAAAAAAATTAAACAAAAAAATTAATACAAAAATTAAACTTGAATTAGTAATCATATAAAATGTTGTACTCCTTTGAAATAAATATAACTAAATGTAAATATGTTTTTCTATGCTAAAAATATATAAATATAAAAATTTAATACATAATTAAACAAAAAAATTGTTTAAAAAAAAATTAAACAAAAAATTGATAACATGGTTCCCAAAAAATTGGAACACTTATTACCATAATTTCTAATATTTTGGGTGTCCATTAATAACATATGGAGGATGTGAAGCGAATTTGGTCCTTGCTTATCGATTCTCAAATGAATTTTTTCCTTTGGTAGGAAACCACCATATTTGATATCATAGTGGCTTCACAAGTATCCCCACAAATTTTGATAATTTGGATCGGCTATGAGATTAAACTCCACTTGCGTGTTTAGTCGCAACTTAAAGCTCTTTGTCCCTTCGTAAAATTGTGTGTTTTGGAAATTAAATGTCTGTTCAAGGTTGTATTCCCCCAAAAATGAAGAAGGATTAGTAACTACTAATTGTAAAATTGATTGATGCAGTTAGAAAGAAACACACACATATATATATTAAAGAGGAAAAAGAAGTTGCACAAGTAATTTTACACTAACATCTGATGAGCATATTGTTTGAGCCAAATCATAAAGTTTTTTAAAAAATTAGTTGTATGAATGAGATGGTAAATTGATCGTTTTTATAGGAAACAATCCTAAACTATTTTACACTGCCAGTGAATGCCCAATAACCTCAATATTAAAATGTATTTGTTTCAAAAAATTGTATGTAACCCTTTTTTTTTGGGTAAAAATATGTAACTTTTTATTTGATCATGTTGCAAAAGCGTTAGAAAATGACATACAAATAATTATTGATATTTTAAACACGAATGTCTTAGTCCTATAAACCTATCTCACTAGTTTGGTTTTTTTTTTCTTTCTAAAGAGTTTAACTAGTAAATTGTGAAAAGTAGAAGATCACATTCCAATATATCAAATGTTTCTAGAGCATTTGCTTACCTAAATTTGTACTAACAAATACTCTAATACCATTTAAAGAACTAAAAGATACCTTTAGATAAAAAATGATGTAGTTACTTTCACAAATATTTGACTTGTATTTGCAATATAAAATTTTCTTTTGTTAATTCTTTAAGCAATGTCTTAAGCATACTTTTATTTATGTAGTATTATATGTGTGATTCAATAAAGAATTTAATTAATATACTCTGTCAATGTATAAATATTTTATACATACATCTATTGATGTGTTATCACGTCAGTTAATAAATATGATAACTCATAAATTATAATATTTGTTAATAAACACAATAACATATTATTAAATATATGTGTAAAATAATTACACAAGCAAGGTAACATCCTAATAATCTCTTCTACGAATTCGGATAAAACGTTCAACTTTGATTTCTCTATTTCTGACATGTAGTAGTTGACAAGTTTCCATTTTAGTAGTTACATGGAGGTATCCTAGTCGGGTCCAATCCAACCAACCACCTCTAACTACAAACCCGTGATTAACGGTCCAAAATAAACAAATGACTCACAGTGGTTCCTACTTCCTACAACCGAAAGGACCAAAACAGTTGTAATGATATTGTGGTACACTATTGTCCGAGTGTGCTTTTCCTTACCAACCACTTGTATGATATCTATTCTTATGGTCCCCACATCAACCCATACACCTATTTTGTAAAGTCGGTCTAATTAATTAATATTGCAATCATCACTTCATGCACGTTTCATGCATTTCCCCACTCACGTGCGAATCATGGGTAGCTACTGTTTTATTTGCTTGGGGTGACTTATGCTAAAACTTAGTATTCCAGAGTTTATCACTCTAACATTTGTTTACCTATTGTATCAACTAGATTAACGTATAAAATCCACTTGAATTGGTTGGTCAGTGTTTGAAATATTGAAACACGCTCCTCTCAAAATTTCAATTTTAAAGAGGGTTAGTTTGACTTCTTTAAAATGAAAATAAAAAACTATGTTAAGTGGAAAAAATTAGTCTCTCGCAACATTAGAGACTAACAATTTGATTTGAGTTGAGAGATGTTTATATTTAGTGTCAACTGTTATATTTTTAAGATTAGTTCCTATGCCCCATGAAATTATGGATTAAGGTCATTACTTTATCACTCAGACTTATCATGACCTTGACTTGTGAATTTTGCACCTTTATTTTTTAATTGGAACCATTCAGTGCAAAACAATACTATCATTGTGAAGCATCCATGTACTAGGTTCTCATGAGTTATCATTTTTAGATATGTATATACATTTGTCCTGCTATTTTGTTTGAGTACGTACCACACACTCATTATGAACTTGCATCTTCATTTGCATTGTAATTGCACAAATTGAAACTAGTTATACTAATTGATGTTAATTAAATTTCTTCTACAAGTAATGATAGATTTTACCATCTAGTGATTCACATAAAAATGGTTAATATTATGTTGCAGCTGAGGATATTGAAGCTGGAATTCATAAGCCAAAGTTTCAAACAGAACCTACTTTACCAATATATCTTAAGGTAACACATTTCAAGTGTCAAAAAATGTGTCCTATATATAGTTCATTCCATACTTACACAACCATATGCTAGTACTACTGTTCAAACCTTAAATAGAGCTAGCATATGAGTTTGATTTAGTGCTATTTATTTAACTTGGGCAGGCAAGGACGAAGCTTCATTTAACAATCATCGCTACAATATAATATAGCACGCGGTCAGGTTCAGTCTTGTACAACGTTTAATTTCACGCGGCCTCATTGTACAAGACTACCCCTTCTTTCCAGTTAACCAAAGAGAAATAAGTATAGCATAGTATAGTTTTAGGTATCAAAATATTTGTACTTGCTTTAATCCATGCTTTTTTTATGCCTACTACACAACAGGGATCATCACATTGAAACTACTATAACATGGTTTTGCTGAGAAAGAAGGGTATGGACTATGAACGTATTAATAGCTAATTACACAGAATATTCAAATTAAAAAAATGGTTTAGTGCATTGAGATTATATATATAACTTTTCTGCTTAATTTATTTTAACTATGTGACGGATGACACTAGATGAGTTAACATTGTTATTATGGAATTGTGCAGTTCACGGATGTGACATACAAGATAGTGATTAAAGGCATGACAACAAATGTTGAAAAAGATATCTTGAAAGGGATCACTGGTTGTGTAAATCCAGGGGAAGTTTTAGCATTGATGGGTCCCTCAGGAGGTGGTAAAACTTCTTTGTTAAATCTACTTGGAGCTAGGTTAAGTCAACCAAATATTGGTGGCTCTATCACTTACAATGATCAACCATATTCCAAGTTCCTAAAAAGCAGGTAGGCACTGACCGGATATTTTTTCGATGATTTTCTCTCCGTGTATTGAACGGGTATACTTACTATTGAAGAATGAATTTGGCAGGATTGGATTTGTGACACAAGATGATGTTCTGTTTCCTCACCTAACTGTGAAAGAAACATTGACATATGCAGCTCGTTTAAGGTTGCCAAAAACATTAACCAAAGAGCAGAAGGAACAAAGAGCTTTAGATGTTATCTGTGAGCTAGGATTGGAGAGGTAAATTTATGTTTCCATTACTAGAGTCTCAAATATTTTTATTATGAGCTTATAAAAGTTATAATCATGCATGGAAATAGCATAGTAGAGTTTGATATATATAGACAAATACTATTTTTGTATGGGAAAACAGGTGCCAAGACACTATGATAGGAGGTTCCTTTGTCCGAGGAGTATCTGGTGGAGAGAGGAAGAGAGTTTGTATTGGAAATGAGATTATAATCAATCCTTCTCTTCTGTTTCTTGATGAACCAACATCTGGTTTGGATTCTACTACAGCCTTGAGAATAGTCCAGATGCTACATGATATAGCTGAGGTATTTGTTTTTACTCTTTCCATTGAGACATTTACATTCATTCAAGGTTTTAAATCGCAGTTGCAGTCCTTAGACCTCTAATAATGATAACTCCCCCGTCTAATATGAGCAGCTATATTATTTTCGCCATCGCTCACCTTTTAGTCTTATTATGTCAGGCTGGTAAAACTATAATAACAACAATCCATCAACCATCAAGCAGACTTTTTCACAAGTTTGATAAGTTGATCCTTTTGGGAAAAGGGAACTTACTTTACTTTGGAAAAGCATCAGAAGCAATGGACTACTTCAAACTTATAGGGTGTAGTCCTCTCATTACCATGAACCCAGCAGAGTTTTTATTAGACCTTGCAAATGGAAACATGATTGATATTTCTGTACCATCAGAGTTAAATGATAAAGTGCATATGGGAAATTCTGAAACTGAAACTTCCAATGGGAAACCATCAGCTGCAGTTATACAAGAGGTAAATAAATTCTCAATTTCTCATTATCAGTTTTTTTTATCATTTGATTAGAAAAGACACTTTGATATTATGTTTTTATATTGAGCCTAACTTATCCTTACAAACCGTCTTACAAACTGGTTTGTAAGGGTCGAGTTAAGCCCAATTCAAAATTCTAATATGGTATTAGAGCTTATCCATTTAGCGCCACCGACCATTTATATCCACACATCAAGTCTAATAGTGCCAATTATAGATAGTTGCAAGTTGGTTTGTATTAATTGTAGGTTAGTTAAAGTTTGTTACTATCCTACAGTTACACGATCTTTCTTTCAATTTATTTGTTTCTTTATTGAACTCTACCATATTTCTCAGTATCTAGTGGAGGCATATGAGACTCGAGTAGCAGAAACAGAGAAGAAAAAGCTAATGGTTCCAATTCCACTTGATGAAGAAGTGAAGTCTAAGGTTCGTTCACGTAAAAGACAGTGGGGAGCAAGTTGGATTGAACAATTTTTAATACTGTTTTCCAGAGGATTCAAAGAACGGAGACATGACTATTTTAGCTGGTTGAGAATCACACAAGTTCTTTCCACTGCTGTCATCCTTGGATTACTATGGTGGCAATCAGATGCTAGCAACCCAAAGGGTCTTCAAGATCAGGTAAGTGGTTAATGCATTTTAGCTAAGATTGAATTATTTGATAGTATCCAAGTTTACTTGCCTCCTAAGTAAACTCTTTAAATATAATCATTTTCACTGGATGCATAACTTGTTGGAAGTTAAGACCTTGATTCTTGACACGTGTTAATTGTAGGCGGGATTGCTTTTCTTTATTGCGGTGTTTTGGGGATTTTTTCCTGTGTTCACAGCAATATTCACATTTCCTCAAGAGAGAGCCATGTTGAATAAGGAAAGAGCATCAGATATGTACAGATTAAGTGCATACTTTGTGGCTAGGACTACAAGTGACCTTCCACTAGACCTTGTATTACCAGTGCTTTTCCTCCTAGTTGTTTATTTCATGGCTGGTCTGAGACTCACTGCAGGGTCCTTTTTCCTTAGTATTCTTACAGTTTTTCTCTGCATTGTTGCAGCTCAGGTATGCTATGCACTCTAATGTAAATGTATAAATAACATAAACCAAAATAGCGTTTAATTAGTGCTAACTTATAATTTATTACTTCTGACTATAGGGACTTGGACTTGCTATTGGAGCTACACTAATGGACCTGAAAAGGGCAACAACTTTGGCTTCCGTAACTGTCATGACTTTTATGTTGGCTGGGGGTTTCTTTGTAAAGGTAAATTTTACTAACTTAACCACTTTTTCTTGAAATGCAAAATCACGTTTTCTGAAATCTTGACATTTTCCCATTCAATTTTTTTCATGAGCAATGCCACTACTAGTACGGTACTTGGTTCTCGAAATTGTTAGTGTCGATCAAAATAGCTCACGATTTTTACAAATTGATAAATATGTCATTGAAATGTAAAATGTCTGTCAAAATCGGCCTTCCATTAGCTTATATCATTAGAGACTACGACATGACACATTAATTGAATATGTGGTCCCTCCATGATGATCCCATGTCCATCACACTAAAGGATAATTTGCTTATGAATTGTCTTTGAGGGATTAAATTGTCAGTAATTAGCACACTCACAACTGTAAATTTGTAATTAATGACAAATTTGTTTCTGTGATGCTCTAAATTTCTATGTAAGTTCATACCTTATGAATTGGCATAAATATCTGATTATTTTGCAGTGTAACATGTTCAGTTTACGTGTCACGTCGTAGTTTCTAACGATAGAAGTTGATAGATAGACTATTTCAAATGAGATTTAACAATTAAAAAAATATTTTTACCATTTCACAAAAATAAATAACTATTTGGATCAATGCTTACAAAACTAATCAACAATTTTCCTATTTACTGGTTGATTTATTCAATGGACTAGTTAAAGCCTTAAAGGTTGATTTGACCAAAAAAAAAAAAGCCTTAAAGGTTGAAAATATCAAATCATACTACTTTGATATTGCTCTACTAGGTATTAATCAAGTAATTGACACTTTCTATTCTGCTAAATTTGACAGAAAGTCCCAATATTCATATCTTGGATTCGGTACCTATCTTTCAACTACCACACATACAAACTTTTGCTCAAGGTACAATATGAACACATTACACCTAGCATCAATGGAATGAGAATTGACAATGGTATGACTGAGGTTGTTGCTCTAATAGCCATGGTTTTTGGTTACCGTTTATTGGCATATTTTTCTCTGCGGTGGGTGAAAATTCAACCTTAGCTGGGATACAAATTGTGAAGAAGGGTGATATTGAATGACGGCTCATATATATAAGGAGGACTTCCAAATGAAGTGGCAAGCTTTGTTTGGCTACATCTAATTTTGTATATATTTGTGTATTTCATTTGGCACGTTCTAATAACAAAAGCACGTTCAATGTTATCAGTTATGATCACTTGCACATTATTATGAGAATCTAGAGAATAGATTCTTTTGTAAAACTAGTAGGTCTGAATAGTTTAAAGGAGGAAGGTATGGAAAGGGAAAGAACGGATTAGTTAGGTGACTTGTTTGGGAAGGTATGCAAAACAAGAATAACTTTCATGCACGGTTGAGATCAATTTTTGTACAATGTAAACCAATTACAAATTATCTTTTGTATGACTTTTAAAATAAATTTGTTAAAAGTCAAATATTTTTAGTAATCTACCGGTTGCAACCGTGCATATCAATTATATAATTTTGTCAATGTAATTAACGTTTTATAAAATTATCTGCTATCCTCTACTCCAAATCCACCAATACTGGACAAAAACAAGGATTTATTCCACATCCATCTCTTTTAAAAATTAAAATTAAACATGAAATATTTAAAAGGATTTAATTCTTTCATTTTGCTTCAACCAAACACGGTGTTAAAAAAGCCATAAAAAAACTACGTCAAAGAAAAGGAACCCTTTTTTATTAAAAGTGCTTCATTTATTCAGGTAATTATTACTTATTTAATTTTTTTTTGTTACTTATAATTTATAATATAAATTGAAGGTGTTTATGTCACATGGTAAAATGTTAACAGTCAAAGTGATGCCTATTAAATAAATAAATTTTAAACATATTAAAACAAGATTACAAATAAATTTTGTTGTAGGTTATTTTCATGAAATTATATTTTTCATAGAGTAAAAAATGAAAAATTGGGCCGAAGCCCACATATAGAAAACTTGCGTTCCAAGTCTAGATTAATCCATCAAAGAACGTTACAGCGTTAATTAGGGTTTCCGTTAAACAAAATCCCAACGGCTATTTCCATATAAGCACAACCATTACAGTTTTACTTCTTATTATTTTTCACTCTCTCTCTCTCTCTCTCTCTCTCATAACATTCTTCTGATCAATCAAAATCTTCTTCTTCAAGCTTTCGCTCACTCTCAACATTCTTCTGCGCAAATCAATCATCACAATTCGCAACACGCTTCATTTCATCTCCTTTATTATCATCACCACTGTTTTCTGCATTCGATTTTCGTTCTTTTACCGTTTAATTCTCTGAAATTTGATTAATCTTTTGTAGGTGATTTCATTGATCATCTTCAACAATGGATTCGGGTTCGTGGAGTTCTTCTTCAAAGACCAAAATCAGAACGCCTTTCCCAGATCGCCTTCTCCACAGAAAGAATTCTTCTCAAGATAACGTAAGCCCCTAATTTCTCATCTGTATCGTTTTCTTTTATTTAGGCTTTCTCATTTTATTTTATCGATTCAGATTTTCTCAATTTATGTTTTTTTGTCAACAATTTAGGGTTTTAGGGTTTCACAATTTCTTTTCCATTTCTACGTTATCTATTCAGAATTTATTACTTTAGGGTTTTCTTGAAAACATTTCTCATTATAGGGTTTTTTCAATTTAGGGTTTTCCCTTTGATTTAATTTTACCGATTCAGAATTTCTCAATTCAGGATTTTTTTGAAACATCTCTCACTTTTAGGGTATTTTTTTTGGTACAAAATTGTAGGGTTTTCTTTAATTGCCCAATTTTGGATTTTCTTGTAATTATTTTCGGTTTGATTTTATTGTATGGATTCAGAATTGCTCAATTCAGGTTTTTTTTTTTTTTTGAAACAGTTGGATAGGTTCATACCGAACCGGTCAGCGATGGATTTTGATTACGCTCACTACATGATGATGGAGGGTTGTAGAAAGGGAAAAGAAAATCCAGCGTTGATGTCACCATCTCGTTCAGCCTACCAGAAGCGACTTGCTGAAGCCTGCAACATGCATGACAGAACCAGAATCTTGGCCTTCAAGAACAAGCCTCCAACACCAGTCGAGCTCTTCCCTAAGGAACTTCTGTCCCCTCCACCTCTATCCAAATCCGCTAAGCCTAAACGATGCATTCCTCAGGTTATTTCTTTCAAGTTCTTGTTTGTTTATGTAATCATCATGTAATCAATAATTTAATTCTTTCCATTCTTTCAATTTTGATTTTCATGTTTTGAATGTGTTTGTGAAAATGATTTTTTGGCAGACTTCTGAGAGGACCTTGGACGCACCTGATATCTTAGATGACTTTTACTTGAATTTGCTAGACTGGGGTAGCAGCAATGTTGTTAGTATTGCCCTTGAAAATACCGTTTATCTTTGGAATGCTTCAGATTCCTCTACTTCAGAGCTTGTCACTGTAGATGATGATGATGGTCCTGTCACAAGTGTTAGCTGGGCCCCCGATGGTCGCCATTTAGCCATTGGGTTGAACAACTCCCATGTCCAGCTCTGGGATACCACTGCTAGTAAACAGGTAAATATCATAATAATGTTCAGGCCTTGTTGTTTATGGTGCTGTATGTGTTGTTTATTTATCATACGAAAGATGCAAATTCACTCTGGCATGCACATGGGGAATAATGTACTCGTCGTCTTTTATATTGCGTTTAATAGTATGTCCTACTATAGTAGAGCATAGGAGAACAGTTCAAACAGTACCATAAGAAAAGTATACAAATATTGTCCTAATTTTTTAACCATTCTTTGTATTGTTTCATAATTCAAACTTGAAAATTTCCTCAATTCTCATGTTTTGTATGGTTTTATTTTGGTGACTGCAGCTAAGGGCAATGAAGGGTGGACACAGAGCAAGAGTGGGTTCACTGTCTTGGAACAATCATATTCTGACAACAGGAGGAATGGATGGTAAAGTTGTAAACAATGATGTTAGAGTGAGATCTCACATCGTTGAAACATACAGGGGACACAACCAGGAGGTTTGTGGGCTCAAGTGGTCACCCTCAGGACAACAATTGGCAAGTGGTGGAAACGATAATGTTGTTCACATATGGGATAGATCTGTGGTTTCTTCAAATTCACCTACCCGATGGCTTCACAGGTTTGAGGAACACATAGCTGCTGTGAAGGCACTGGCTTGGTGTCCCTTTCAGGGTAATCTACTGGCTTCTGGTGGAGGTGGAGGTGATCATTGCATTAAGCTGTGGAACACACATACTGGTGCGAGATTGAGTTCTGTTGACACTGGATCACAAGTATGTGCTCTGCTATGGAACCAGAACGAGCGTGAGCTACTTAGCTCACATGGTTTCACCGAGAACCAGCTTACCCTTTGGAAGTATCCTTCTATGGTGAAAATGGCAGATCTCAACGGTCACACTTCGAGAGTGCTGTATATGGCGCAGAGTCCAGATGGGTGTACAGTGGCATCTGCGGCTGCAGATGAAACTCTTAGATTTTGGAATGTCTTTGGGAGCCCAGCAGAAGCATGCAAAGCCGCACCAAAGACATATAATGAGCCCTTTGCTAATTTCACCCGTATTCGTTGAAGATGATGACTTGTGTTACTCATGCAAACCTGAGCTGCAACATCTTAGTATTTTTTTTGAGGTTGCAATATCTTGAATCCTGTACTCTTAGTTCTATACTAAAAAAGGATTGTTTGTTTAATTTTTTTATGGTATCCCCCGTTCTAGTTTTTGTAGGTGTATATAGATACAATCCTATTCTTTTTTACGGGAAGATACACATTTATACAGACCTATTTTTATAGAAAGCAAATGTATACCCACATAACTTCAAAATTAATGGACATGATAGGATTTTTTATATTTACTTTGATTTTTTATCTTTCTGTTTTTATTATTTTGGGAAGAGCCCCAGGTTCGCAAGTTGGCTTGTTGTTTGAGTCAAGTGCATGGATTTAGATTCTCTGCTTTTGAAGTCTTCACATTTATCTGTCTTTAGGTTAGTTGTGATGCATTCATGATAATGTTCATTTAGTGTCTTTTCACTGTAAAGGGAATCACAATTAGCAATGAATGGACGTTCAGGGACTTCTCACAAGTAGTAATGAGTTATGACAGATTTGTTTGGGTAAAAGTTGTGACTTTTTTATTCTTCTGTCATCAGGTGAGTAAAACTACGGGGGGACAACAAGTCAACAATCCATCAGCCATCTAGTGGACTCTTTCACAAATTTGGTAAGTTTATCCTATTGGGAAAAGGGAACTTGCTTTACTTTGGGTGTAGTCCTCACATTACATTACCATGAACCCATCAGAATTTTTATTAGGGCAAATGGAGACATGATTGATATTTCTGTACCATCAGAGTTAGAGGGTAAAGTGCATATGGAAACCATCAGTACTTGTGCAAGAGGTAAAGAAACTCTCAAGTTCTTATTGTCAGTTTTATTATCATTTGCGTTAAAACAGAAAATAGTGGCTTTCTTAATTTCATTATGATACCAGTGTTTGGTTAAATTTTATGCAGAATAACAAAACCAAAAGGATATGTGAGATTGATAGCTTCGGATGGTACTGATCTGAAGTTTGAAGAAGCTTTTTGCTTATTGATTATGATTTGGACTCTAATTATTGGTGCTGCCATCATATAAAGTATTTAGATATTTTGAATCTTGGTTTCCTGCGATTTTCCAATTTTCTACGAGAAAGTAGAAACAATTCAACAACGCAGTTCTTCACTAATGTTGTCTTCAATCTAGGTCCACAGGGGTTGAGGCAATTGAAAAGCTGAAGCAGTTTGAGTTGAGCTCAAATCCGAAATATAATTCAGTCGTGGGGAAGGCTATAATTGATGCTTCAGCTGCAATCCCCCCATCTCTTGTATTTCTCTTGTCATCGTGTTCGTTCAGTTTCTCACTGTTGTTTTCCTTCACGATATGCATTGGAAATGCTTTCGGTGCCTTTGTTATGTCGCACAAATTTCTTGACTGACATTTCATTCTAATTTAGTTGGGAGGACCCTAGCGGTTAAACATGTTCTCACTACGGCAGTTAACTGGCATCTGATATGAGCTGTAGATTGTCAAAGAAAACATATTTTTTAGGGCTGGAAGCATGGGAGCTAATGGGGCTAATAGTTGGTTTAGAAATCCGAGAAGTCAATGACATGAATCTCTTGAGCCACAAGTTATCCGTTTTGGAAGAGATCAAAGAGATTAGAATTGATCAGTTTTCAACAAATAGGTTTTCCTCACCTACATTTTTGTGGTTCTTAGTGCATGTGTTCTTGATTGTTTGTGACTTTGTGATTTCATCTTGATTTTGGTGCTAGCTTAATGTCAAGGAGTCTTTACGACAAGTTTAATGTCAAACAAAGGATGGGGAGTATAGCAGTCAACCGGGTTCATTCGTTCACGTCGAGAAAGAGGCTGCTGGCTCTCTCAATCAGGTGAATTAAGCGGTGCTAAGTCCGATAATGCACACAGGCTTTCTGTAACTTCACCATCGCCTTTGTCCGGTCTTCGTCGGTTCTCTTACCTTGGATGGGGACACTTGGTTTACATTGAGGGATCTAAAAATTGCAATAAACGAGTTTTCAAAAGACAGTATTATTGGTGAAGGAGAATATTTAGAAGCTACTAAATAATCAGTGAGTATTGGAAATGTAATTTAATTGTATTGCAGGATTTATTTTTTTTATTCAGTTCTAAAGCTTTTCACTGTTCTAAACTGTGCATAGAAGGACTCACCTTTGAAAATGGAAAAAAAAAATATAGATTCTTTTATGTAGAATTTATGAAATGTATAGAGGTACTTGCATGGAAATAAACTGACTAGCTTCATCCTCTGGAGCTCGGGAATATGACAAAGCTCCACTATTTGTAAGATGCTTAAGCTATAGGTAACCCCTCAATTCTTAAATAGTTAATGACCATTTCAATTTGAATTTCTCGAAAATTTGGCTAGATAGATAGATAGAGAGTCTTTTGAGTCACTCCAAATCACTACCCTCCATTCTGTTTTAATCTAATGGTCCTTATTAATTCATCCAGCGTGTGTACTCTCATTCCCTTGTTGCAGCGCTTGGAAAAAAAAAAATACAGTGTTAGGTCTTCTTCAATTATCGGTAAACATGAACAAATTGCACTACCACAGCCTTCAATTCTTCGTTTCACATGGTGCTATTTTATGTCATTGAATTCTACATTCTAAATGGTTTTGCCAAAAGCTTTAAACTTTGACGAAATTGAAATAAGAATTTTGATCCATAAAATCCAACGGCCTTTGACTTTTCTCTGCAATTGTTTAGCATTTCTTTTAGAATTCAGTAATTTCATTCTGTAATATAATTGAGTACTATAGAATTCTCAGGTTTTATTTATTGTACCAAAATGTTGGTTGAAGAGGTGAGGTGATTGTGGAAGATCTGAAAATAACTTTTCGATACAACTGAAATTACTACTGAATTGAATTGCTTCATGCATTTTATTTTTGTAAGAAAAAAACCTTGTTTTATAAATATGGTGTGGGAGGAAGAAGACCTATCACCGGACGACAAGGAAATGATAAAGCAGAAGAGCGCTCATGTGACATGAATTAACAATTAATCAGGATATCAAATTAAAATAAAATGGAGGGTAGTTATTTGGAGTAACTCAAAAAGTTACTCTTGGAGTCAATGTATCCCCTCATAAAATGTGTGTCTGTGTGTTTGGAATCAGCAAAGAGGTAATCCTCACCTACATTTTTGTGTCTCTTAGTGCACGTGCTCTTGATTCTTTGTGACTTTGTGTCTAATTTCATCTTGTTTTTGGCCATTTCATTGAGTTGACATAGCTTTGCTCTCAAGCTTATGCAACCACTATGTTGAACCTGCTGAGCAAGATGCATTGCGATTTCCTCTTCTGTGGACGCACCGGAATATTCTCCAGGACAAGAAGATAAAGACTTTTATGGCGGGCTTTATCTCGTAAAGCCAAAGACGCCCGGGGGAAGGGTTGTTGTATCTTAACAGATATATTGATTGCTGCAAATGTTGTCTATTTCTAGTATAATTTTGATTCTTGATCCTTAAAAATTCCCCGTTAATTTCAGTTTGTTGCTTTACGAATATGTTAACAATGGAATTTAGAGCTATGGCTTCATGGAGCTTCATGGAGACATGCGGCAATATAGTTATTTTACATGGGATGCTCGGATTAAAATTCTTCTTGGAACAACTAATTAAAGAGTACGATCGTTTAGTTCATGTCCCTGATTTGTTTTGGTAGAAATTTAAAAACTTTTGTTAATGATTCATGATTAATTTGCATGCTGGTTTTTTCGCACGAGGAAATTGAGCCAAAATGTGTCCATTGAGATATTAAGTCAAGTAATATTCTAATTGATGATGACAATGCGAAAATTTCTGACTTTGAACAAGCCAAGTCTTGGTGCTGGAAAAAGTCACATTACAACTCGAGTAATGGGTGCTTTTGAGTAAGCACTATGCTACAGATTTAGGACCTGTTTGTTTCATTTTTCTAATCAATTTTTTTTTACTTCTGCTCTTCTCCCAGGAAGTTTCGCTCCCATCTAGTCAAACTGACCAAAATACCTCTGCGTTAGTTAACTAACGCAAGTGTAAAATTAACATGACTTAAAATTGATTACTGCTCTTCATCCTATACAAAACGCTCGCACCCAGCTGAAAAGACATTAATGCCCCTGCGTGAGTTAAGTCACGCACCACTGGCCTGTGCGCGAGTTAACTCACGCACATTGGCCGGTGATTAGAGCTCAAGAATATACGTTTTTTGGACTTTGTTCAATGCATTGTAATTGGTTTTGCACATTTTTGTTAAGTTTTTCACGTTTTTTTGACTATATTTATGGTAGATATAACCTATGTTACAATCTCCCCCTATAAATACACCTCCAAACTTCCTCATTTCCTCACATCATCTCATATTCTTACTCTCCTCCAGACTCTCTCCCCCTATGAATGTCCTTCTTTTCCTTCTTTTTTCTCTTCTTTATTTTGGTGTAACAAGAGAAATAAGCCAATTCTGATGATACAATGATGAGTAGTGAGCAGCTTTCTTAGGAAAAAGAACCAGATTGGGTAAAACTAAATGTGCAGATTTAGTTTTACCCCATGAAAGCTGGTTTTCTCTTGGATTTATTTTAGTTTTACCACCGAAAGCTGGGTTTTCTGGTGGTTTTTATTTTTTTGCAGATTTAGTTTTACCCCATTGTAAATGTAATAAAAATTAGGCTTAAAGATATGTTTAGTCCTTGCAAATAGACGCCATTTAAAATTTCGTCCCTGTAATCGCTAATCCTGGCGATTTACCCTTGCAAAGTTTAATCATTTAAAATTTCGTCCCTTAACCCACTTAATGACTGCCACGTCATCAAATTAGCAAAATGGCATGGGAATGGACAAAAATACCCTCATCATCCTTCTTCCTTTGAACAATGCATATGATGATGCACTGTTCATCTTCTTCAATTTTTCAGAAACAAACCATGAATCCAACCAAAAATAATTCCAGCAACATAAAACCAATTCCACTACATATAACCAATTCCAGCAACAACAAAAATTCCAGCAACATAAAACCAATTGTCGAACCATTTTCATAGCAAATTCACTTCTTGAATTTCTTTAAATCCAAAGCCGAAACCAAGTGATGTCATCAAAAGCTACTAACAGAAGATTTCATTCATCAACATCAACGTGGAACACGAAGAACAGAATAAAAATAACAACTTGCAGCTACAAAGAGAGAAAAGGGTATGTTTAGTGTTCACAAACAATAACAACAACCTCTTCTTCATTGTCTGATTCAAAAAATACTAACATAACAACAAATACATGTTTCACTATGCTACAGTTCTCATCAAATCCACCCTCTTCTTTTCACTATGCTACAGATACTAACCTAGTGTTTCAAACTTGCAGCTACAAACGCAACAACAACCTCACCACAAGTACAAACTAGAAAAATCTGGAAAAGTTATACGGTCCACACACCATCGACAACCTCTTCCATCACTACCATCATCCATCTCTCAATCGAACTCACAACAACAACAATCAACAACAAGAACAACTTCCTCTGAAATTGAAGAATCCAGAATTTATCTCTCAATTGAAGAACATAAAATACACAACAAATATATTCATCTTCTTCCTCTCCTCCGATTCAGAAAACACCATAAAAAAGCCATAACAGAAAATCTACCCTCTTCTTCTCCACCCTCCGTTTCAGAAACAATAACAACAACTGATTTGGAATCGGAATCTAAAATTTGATCCATGATTCGAAATTTGTTTAGAATTGCAGATTTTCTATGTTAGAACGAAGGAAGGTGAAAAAGAAAGGTGAAACAAGGTTTGTTGTAAAAGAGAGAGGGGGAGGCTGGATAGATCTGTAGTAGAGAGAAGAAGAAGAAGAATTGGGCAAGTGTGTTGAAGTCAGGGGTATATTTGTCTTTTCGATTTGGTATGAGATGAGAAGGGGTATTTTTGTCCATTCCCATGCCATTTTGCTAATTTGATGACGTGGCAGTCATTAAGTGGGTTAAGGGACGAAATTTTAAATGATTAAACTTTGCAAGGGTAAATCGCCAGGATTAGCGATTACAGGGACGAAATTTTAAATGGCGCCTATTTGCAAGGACTAAACATACCTTTAAGCCTAAAAATTATATTAATAAAATGATCTTTTATATCTATTATTTTTGTTTCTTTATATATTTTAATTTTTGCATTTATTTTATGATTGTGTGTTGAATTAATAAATTCGAATAAAGTAAAT
>Ga0228711_1004583_pt1 | contig 21206 bp, 11 predicted proteins | sample MedpolnodulmetaG_2_FD_177996 | JGI IMG/M metagenome (GOLD analysis project Ga0228711, IMG submission 177996) | Root nodule microbial communities from Medicago polymorpha collected in Santa Monica, California, United States - brown nodules | ecosystem: Host-associated > Plants > Roots > Nodule... | reverse complement strand
GCAACCAGGGCTGTTAAAGTTTGGTATATTCGCACTTTTATTTGTTTTTATTTTTTTATTATAAAGAAAGATGTTTATATAATTTCTTTAAAAATAAGAGTATCAATACAAGAGGGTATATCAAAATAAATGATGGGAGTAGCTGATAATGTGGTTGTCTCTGTATGAACAACTGTATTTGCTTGTCGCTTATTAAACTTCACCTGAAAGTTTGTAAAATGAGAAGCATAGATATTCCTTGAAATATTGCCAAACTCTGTATCATCTACACACCTATTGTTGAAGGCGTATGTCGTCGTTTTGGAGTCAAGCACGAGTCCAATTTATCAAACTGCATGTCACTATATCATTCTAAAACATAAAATAATCTTAGCGTTTCACCGACATCCACAAGACACAAAGGAGTAAAGCAAAGTGTTTTGGCCAACACAAAAGCTCAGTCATCGTCCGGCAAACTGTCAATGTCAGTGCAAGTTGGAATCAAAGTTTTCAGGAGGACCATGAACAAAGCTTCTATATTAATATGATATATTTTCCAAGTTATAGAATGAAACATCAGTTGTACATAGTAAGTTTGATGGTTTTGCTATCTTTATTACAAAAAAGATTCAAAATTCTTATTTGTGTATTATTTACAAGCAAAAATTGTGTAGCAATTAATGAATCATAGTGACATAAAGCATTGATGAGAATTGAATGTTAATTAGACTATTTACAAAACTTGGAGATTTCGTATATAAATTTAAAAAATCCAACTTCAAATATCAACTGTCCAATTCTTATCCACCAATCACTAATGTATTGATTGCGTTAATGTAGTAGCCAGACTTCCAAATGCACAAAACCTATTGTTTTACGAGTTCAGAAAAAGTACCTTTTTAACAAAATCGAAATCACCACTGAAAATATTACCGGGTTGAGTCACAATCAGATCATTTTCTTTAAGACGTTTTAGCGGCACTACCCGAGTTTGTGCAACGTAGACTAACAACCGCACCGTCTGCACGATAAAACAACGCATTTCACCTGTTCGATTACGTACTACGCCGTATGTAATCGTTCGAGAAATAACACCCTCATATATGCTTTAATCGGTCGATTAAACCAATCTATATGGTACGAAGACCACTTGAAACCGAAGGGACAGAAGGAGTAGAAGAAAGGAAGAAGGACTCGTCAACACAAGTCGAAAGAGGGTGAATTGAGAAAAAGCGCATGAAGTATCAACTGTAAATTTTGGTGTGAAGAATAAGTGAGGCGAGCTCTCATTTTATAGTGAGAGTTTGTAACAAAACCGGAGTGACTTAAGGATTAAGTTAATCCTTAAGCAAACCACGTTTTTTTTTTCATGTGTGGATATATCTGAAAGCTTCCGGATACTCTGTTGGAACGAATCGGATCATAACAAAAATTGCACACATGATATGCTAAAGTTGAAGGTATTGAAATAATCCTCAAGAAAAAAGAGCGGGAAATTCAAACAAATACAATAAACTTTGAAGAAATTAAGTAACATATGAGTTGAACTATGTTTTGACATAAATGATTAAAAACAGGGAAACAGATTGAGACTAGAGATCGTTGAGGGTCCTCATTTAATGATGTTTTGTTGTTAAGGGTAAGGTTTGTTGCGTGTGTGACTTTGATATCTGAATTATTATAAGAGTAGAAAATAAATTGTATTTGAAATAAATGTTTTTCTTATTATATATTTTACTAGTACATATGACATAAATATATGTACTGAAAATTAGGTATTAATATTATTTTGCAGCATAGTGCAAACGTTTACAGATCTGTTTCATCTGTGTTTACAGTATTCTCAACTACTTTTAGCATATGAACTAAAGTTTTTGTTGAGAGGTTGGTCGAATCATTCAATTATAATTAGTAATTGAGTGTGAGAAAAGGCTTTCATTGGAAAAGGGAAGGAGTACAATAGCAAATATTAGTTTAAAGCAAATCATCAAAAAGGAGAATATCTGTTCTATTTTCAAATAGTATGATTGAAATAGCCATATTTTGTTTTAATTTAACTTTATTTTAAAAGGTGGTGTGATCCATCAAAAACATATTCCATTGTCCTAAAATTGAAGTTATTAATAGTTTATTATCGACACTCACATTTTTTAATTTAATGAGATGTTTTTTGCAAATGATAAAATCGTGATGACTCAATAGTACCTCGAAAATGTATTTTTGAAAACTTGACGCCGGAACATTGGAGTATTGGGTAGGGGTCGAACATACGTTATGCTTGAGGACTTACAAACCCTTTATCTCTTAACTTCAATTTGGGAGACACTGTTCCAAAACACCAAAAAGTCTCGCGTTATTTGGGGATCAAGACTAAATGTAAATCATAAACAACACCCAATGCCGTTAACAAGACACTTACATTGTTTGAGAATCAAGATTAAATGCAGTTTATATACAACACTCAAACTCTTCAACACAATAAAATTTCCGATGAATGTTCATGAAAGTATCTTAATATATCGAAAATGCAATGTTGTGGACTTGAAGTTTGAAAACTAGGGTATACATACAAATATCTTGAGTACTCCCTCCGTCTCGGATTAACTGAGTCAAAAGTTCATTTCACACGTATTAAGAAAAATGTATAAATGAAGGAGAGGGAAAAATAGTTTTAAGTGCACTTGTTAAGTATTGGTGCATTTTCCACTATCATAAATGTAAAGTGGAATATATTGAATTGAAAATAATGAAAGTAGTATTAATTAGAGTTATAAAGGGAAAAAAGTAATTAATATTGTATTGAAAAATGAAATGTCTCAATTATTTTGGAACACTTTTTTGTTGCAAATGACTCAGTTATTAAGGAACTAGGAGAGAGTATTTTGTTTTTCAAAAGCAGAAACTTTCACCATACCTTTTTCACTTGCAAGCAATTATATATGATATGATGGTTCAAATATAAAGAGGGTATAGACAATCTTTGCTTTTTCAAATGATGGTTTTTATTGAAATGCTTACATGGGAATTAAATCCACTTTGATGTAGCGGATTGGAGTACCTTAAATGTTCATATTTTACTGAAGTTTGCTTATAAAAATATGTACATGTAGTTAAAGAGTGATTGAGAATGTATTAGCTATGAGATGTAGGTTTTATCAATTCACAAAAAGTTTATTCATTTTCTGCAAGAATGTGAGTTTAACTCTTACCTTCAACATGAGAATCTCTTTGGTAAATACTTCTTTAAATTTTATTTGATATTTGACGTATGGTAAATCTAACGTTGTAATAAAAAACGTGTTTATTATAAACATAAATGTTAATAAGTAATTATTAGGTTAATATATTATTCTCTAATTGCTATGACCCTTGGCTCAAATCAACTCAGTTATAAAAAAAAAAAACAAATATTATCAATGAGCTCCAATAGTAATGACTTTAATAATAATCTTACCTAGATGATTTCAGATGCTACATCACAAGTTAAGATTACAAAGAACTCTGATGGTGTAACTTTATCAAGACAAGACTAACGATTAATAACTTCTTCAAAATATGAAGCTGACACTATCAAAAGTACAAGTATTTTAGCTGCATTTTTTTTAATGGACTAATTTTAGTTGCATGAAATTATATAAAAGTACGGACTTGATGATTCATCTGAAAAAAACAACTCAATCATAAATTTGATGAAAAAAATGGCTTGGCCCCTCTACCTGCTGTTGCTAGGCAGATGGCAGCAGAATTACAGGGATTATTTTTTAGTACAACTGTGTCTTCTTCTCCTTCTTTGGGATTCCCTTTATTCATCATACAAAGTAATGTTAGTTAATCTTGAAAATTTTACCCCATTTAAGCACTTCATGACAAAGTATGATATGTGAATCATAACTTTTTTTTTACTTAGTTAAGGTTAGTTATTCTAGAGGTTATTGTGAGTAACCAAAGTAATTAGAGGCTTCCAATGTTCTATATTATATGCGGGTGTTGTGCCTAATATAACATAAGATAAGCATTTTTTTTTAACAAATAATATTAGCAAAATAAACCATAACTAACTTCTATTTTTAATAATTGTATATTTAGTTTCCCTAAAAAAAAAAAACAATTGTATATGTAGTTAATACTTCCTCTGTCCCATAAAATTGAGCCATTGCAAAAAAAAAGTCTAAAAATAACTGAATCATTTCACTTTTCAATACAATATTAATTATTTTTTTCTTTTTATAGCTCTAATTAATACTACTTTCATTACTTAAATTCAATATATTCCACTTTGCATTTATGATAGTAGAGAATGCACCAATACTCAATAAGTACACTTAAAACCATGTATTTCTCTCCTTCATTTATACATTTTTCTTAATATATGTGAAATGAACAAATGACTCAGTTAATCCGAGACGGAGGGAGTAAAAAAGATCATATATCATATAAAAGCAAGTACACAAAAAATGTCAAAAACGATAATCATTTTATTTGGTAGTGAATGTATTTGTAGTAGTGAAAATATTTGACAAGAAAACCATCATCTACTTTTTTTTCTTTCTTTCACACTGGTTTCCGACCCACCAATGATGGACGACTAATCCAGCTCATGCGTAGATGCATACACATTGGCCAAACGTTGTTCCTCCTGGGAATCGAACCCTGTATTCCCTGGGTACATCCTTTAAAGGAGCTCCTTGCCATTGGAGTCCAAACAACTTGGTTAAACCATAATTTATTTTATTAATTAAGAAGGTTTGTTTTTTTAAGGAAAAAAAGGTTTATTTTTACAAGTGTTTTTATTTTTACAAGTGTTTGCTGTGATTTTGGCAAACGGGATGCTAGCTCTGATTATTACAAGCGAGATCGAACTAGAAGTCTCAAGACCGTTGTGCAATGGTTTTTCTTATAGGAAAAGGTTTTGGAAAAAGGTCATGAAATGCACTCGGGTTGCTTAGAGAGCAGGACGGGTTTGAATTAAAAGGCACTGTCTCTCGACAGGTTTGAGTTTGCAAGTAAAACCTTAAAATAAAGCAATATAAAAGTAAGTTTACGCACGTAAACTCAAAGAAAAGGTAAAATGCATTGCATTAAAATAAAATGGGTGGTCTACAAATCAGTTTACATACATTCTGTATAACTCGTTTCCCTAGACACCAGTACTTTGAGTGTTGTAGAATTTTGTATATGATTTGCGACCCACTTTCCGGCTTGGAAACTACTATTTATACTAAAACCTAGATGGTGAACCACTAAGCCCATGATCAACACTCCCTCCATCTTGGGCAACTACTTGTCACACGTTTTGCACTAAATGGAAACCGTCTCTCTGCTTAAAATTGTGCTTTCCCGCCTTTTGCTTGTCTTCGATGCGAAACACCCTTTCAGCCTTGCTTTGTCGAGATTCTGACCATACGGTCTAGGCTTGATGTTGTGTCGAAGCTCTTCAATTTTTATGCGAAAGCTCTTCGATTCCTGCAAAGTTAAAGGTCAAACAAATGTTGACCATATTAAATGAGCCTGTCAAATTTACAGGCTAACAATAAACATCATGGTCATTTATTATGAAACGATTAAGCTTACTTTGTTTCCCGATATTTTTTAAGATACTCTTTCGTGCGGGTAGATTAATTTCTCAAACTGTCATTGTGAGCTTAGTCAGTTGTAAGGACAATACGTAATATATGCAAGGTTAAGAGTTTGAACCCCGGACAAAAAAAAAAAGATTAATTTCTTAAACTGAGATTTGTTGAAAGAATTAACCTATGCTAATATATGTTTCCTCAAATACACCCTTTAACAATTGAATCCTCAATCAAATGGTTATAGAGCCTAAATATCTATCAACTTGTGTAACCAATAAAATCTATCAGCTTACACCACCATGTTAATTACCTCTTTTTTATGGATCAAAACTACCCTTTTTTTTAATTCAACTTGATGATGCTATCTTTTAGTAGTCATGTGTTTAAATTTAAATTCTAAATTAAGTGAACTATTTAATGTATACCTATTAGTAAATACTACTTTGGTTAATTGAAAGTGAAAATAAAATATTATTATACCAAATCAATTCAAAAAGATGTGCTACGGTTACTTTTATTCATTACATATTGCTATGCAATGGGAGACAAATACTAGTATTTTCAAACAGGGGACATGCAATCTAGAAATTCTTACGTATTAAGATCCTTTCTATGTTCCTTAAGGTTTTGAAGATATATATTCATCAAGATATTTAGGATCTTCATTTGAGTCAATATCAGACTTGTTGGGGGAAATGACAAGATTTACTGGTTCATAAATGTTGAATGGCTCATGTGAATGAGGGATAAGAGAATTTGTTTGTTCTGATGAGGAGACAAAGGATGGTTCAGATAAGGAGGTGGCCTTTTGAGAGGATTTTTGCGAGGATTCAGGTTGAGGTAAGGTTGTTTGCTGGAATGGGGTTTAAGAGGATAGTACATTATCTATAACAGTCTAAATTTATACCTCACTTTTCTGAATGGTCGCAACAACTTCTGAACAGATCATACTGAATAACTCCTTTTTAATGTCTTCCTCATCCTTCATCGTGAACAGCTCATACTGTTGCACCAAAAGGTTAGCCTTAGCCTCATAAGTAGAACACAATGATACAAATATGGCTTTAGTAGTGGACTTGTCAACTATTTTGGTATACTTTGACTGAGGCATAGCTTCAACCAGAATACCATGCATACTGTGATTCTTTCTGTAGATCTTCCTTTGAGCCTCAGTAAGACTCTTCCTATCCACCACCATACATTCATGAACACCAGAACTGAAACCAGAACCTGAGTTATCAGCACACATGTTTTTCTCTTAGGATCTTTACTGTCACACAGTTAAGTGGCTGAGCACAGACTATGTTCTGTTACCAACTGAAGGCGAGAAAATCACAAGATGGGGGGTGAATTATGTTGGCCTTTTCAAACTTTTTGCAAGTGTTCACACTGATCATAGTTTGAAGGTAACGTTCAGAGTCTGATGCAGAGTTTTGAATGCAGCGGTTATAAGAACAAAACACACACACACACATACATACACACACACACACACACACACACATATATATATAGAGAGAGAGAAATTTTTACTAGTTCATCTCACAAATCGAGAGTAGTCTAGTCCCCTTGCGCTTTCAGGGGATTTTCAGTATAATCACTAAAGATTACAAATTCTCAAGCACAAAAGCAAGAGACTTCAAATGCTTAATCACACAAGAAAGAGACTTCTAATGCTTAAGCACACAAGCAAAAGACTTCTACAATATAACTTAATCAAATAAAAGATTGTTTTGATTTTACACTTGATATACAATCAGAGGTGTAAACAATACACAAAAATGGACTCTTAAGACGTAAGAATTTCTTAGATATAAAGTTTGTAAGAAACTTTAAGTGTAAATGCGCTTTGATTTTGACAGAGTAAAGGAACTTTAAAAATATATATAGTCTTATTAATTTCTTCTGGTCTTCAGCTCCTTATATAGATCAGGAAAATTTGAGAGACGTAGGAGAGGTACCATTGTATTATTTTGAGTCCTTGAGAAGTTTGATCATAGATTGGAATATTTCTTGATTTGGTCAATGTCGTTGAAAACACATTTGAAATTCCTTTGCTTCAAAAGGAATTATCTAGTTTGACTCACTTCTTTGGACAATGTCACAATATAACCTAGGTTAATTCGAAATATACGTCGTTGGGAGAAGCTTTGTATGAGTTTTTGACCGTTGATTCAGTAAATCATTTATAGGCACCACATAGTTTTTTGTTTACTAAGTTAATTCCAACAAAGACGAAGGGGGCAATTCAAGGATTCTCTAACCACAATATAATTAATAATTTGTTTCACAAACCTAATCTCGTATTGGGCTGGTCAATTTAACTCTGCAACTCTATTCAATTCTATTTTACTTTCACCCTCTGAAATAAGTTTTACTAATTGCTAAGTTGAACAACAATTCTTATGAAGAACGATAAACTTACTACTTTTTACTTGTTACCATTTGATGCACTTGCCAATTTCGTCCATAAATGTTTTTGGTGCCGTTGTTGGAGATTGTTGATATTTCAACAAGGTAACCAGTGATACTTATTTTAAAATTAGGATTAGGTCTAGGTAAGTTTTTCTTTTATTGTTTTTAATTTTCAGTTTTTATCTTTTATAGGAAGTATATCTTGATTTGTTTAGTTTTTATTTTTTCCTATTTGTATTTGTTTACTTTTTATTTATAGATTAGGTTAAATTTTATTTTCCATATTTTTAGGTTAGTTACATTCTAAATAATAAAGTCTATCTAAAGAAATTTGATACCAAGGATCAAAGAGGAATCTTTTTAGGTTACTCCGAAATATCCAAGGAATACAGAAACACAATGTGTTGAAGAATCAATGCACAACAAATTTGATGACAAGGAGCCTGGAAGTGAAATTCCAAAGTTATTTGAAAGTTTTGCAGATATACAGGTGTCTAAAGAACCTTCAGAACCTGATCAGAGTCTAGAGTCTTATGAAAGTCGAGAAGTTGAACCCACTCTAGAAACTCAAAATGAAGAAGCCTTTGATGAAGCTCAAGATGGCTCACAACAAACTATTCAATTCAATAACACTTACAAGTACAAGTCTTCACACTCAGATGATCTAATCATTGGAAACAAAGATAGCCTTAAAAGGACTAGATCATTCTTCAGACAAGAACATCCTATGTTGGGATTGTTATTAGTGATAGAACATGCTATTGTTGATGAAGCAATTTCAGATGATGGTTGGATAGTAGCTATGCAAGAAGAGCTCAATCAATTTCAAAGAAATGATGTGTGAGATCTGGAACAAAATGGATGTTCAGGAACAATCTTAACAAACAAGGTGAAGTTTTCAAAAACAAAGCTAGACTTGTTGCACAAGGATATAGTCAACAAGAGGGCATAAATTATACTAAAATATTTTCTCCATTTGTTAGATTGAAAGCAATCAGGTTACTTCTATCCTTTGTAGTTAATCATGGCATTATATTATATCAGATGGATGTTAAAGTGCATTTCTCAATGGTGTGATCTCTGAAGAAGTGTACGTCAAAAAACCTCTAGGTTTTGAGGATTTAAAACATCCTGATTATGTTTATAAACTTAAGAAATCACTATATGGTTGAAACAAGCTTCCAGACCTTGGTATGATAGACTAAGTAATTTCTTACTTGAAAATGATTTCAAAAGAGGTCAGGTTGACACAAAACTCTTCAGAAGGACACTTTAGAAAGACATCTTAGTTGTGAAAATTTATGTTGATGATATAATATTTGGTTCTACTAATGCATCTCTTTGCAAGGAGTTTTCTAAGTTGATGGATGATGAGTTTGAAATGAGTATGATGAGAGAATTAAAGTTCTTTCTTGGAATTCAAATTAACCAATGCAAAGATGAAGTTTATGTTCATCAATACAAATATACCAAGGAGCTTCTGAAGAAGTTCAAGCTTGATGATTGTAAAGAGATGAACACTCCAATGCATCCAACCAGCACCTTAAGCAAAGAAGATACATGAGCTAAAGTAGATCAGAAGCTGTTCAGATGTATGATATGTTCTTTGTTATACCTAACTACATCTAGACCTGATATTTTATTTAGAGTATGCTTGTGTGCAAGATTTCAGTCAGATCCTAGAGAATCTCATTTAACTGTTGTTAAGAGAATCTTTAGATATCTAAATGGAACAAAAAATTTTGGACTTCTTTATAAGAAATCCTTAGATTATAAGTTGGTTGGATTCTGTGATGCTGATTATGTTGATGATAGTATTGAAAGAATATCAACCAGTGGAAACTGTTAGTTTTTGGTGAGAATCTGATATCCTGGGCTAGCAAAAGACAAACAATTATTGCATTGTCAACAACAGAATCAGAATACATCTCAACTGCTAGTTGTTGCACACAACTACTCTGGATGAAACATCAGTTAGAGGATTATTAGATTAATGAAAACAATATTCCCATTTATTGTGATCATACTATTGCTATTTATTTGTCAAAGAATCCAATATTACATTCAAGAGCCAAGCATATTGAGATCAAACATCATTTTATAAGAGATTATGTTAAAAAAGGTACTTTGGATATACAATTCATTGTTACTAAACATCAATGAGCTTATATATTCACAAAACCTTTAATTGTTGAAATGTTTAATTTTATGAAGAAAAATTTCAACATGCATTTCAACATGCCTTTAATGGAAGTTCAGAATCTAAAGATGTTCGGAAGCTAAGGTCTATCAGACTCTTAATTCCTGAGACTCTGAAGAAATTTAGCCTCTGAAGGTCGGAGTAGTGGAGTAATGGTTGTACAATTGTACTATTGTCTTTTTACTGCGCTCCTCAGTGGATAAGCATCCAATTCCTTATAATTCCTCTAAAATAGTTGTTGCTCCAGGCTTCTATTCCTTCTGCAAACTTGTGTCTTCACATAACCAAATATAACTAACTCTAGGTTCTTGACTTCAGACTCTGAAAAACTTCAGACTAGGGTAACGTCAGACTCTGGCAGTCAGCTTCTGTTGTTCTTCAGCATATCAACATGTGCGTAAAAAAGCAAGAAATTTTTTGTTTAATTACATTCAAAGCAAATTCATCGAGAACAACATTGGGATTTTTTTACTTAACAGGAACCAACTAATCATACATACTCTCTTGTCTGCATATAGTACTGCTACAGCTGTGTTTATGCTGGTTAATTTTCCAAACAAGGAATGTATTTCAAATTATTCCCTCTTAGGACATTAACCAAATGAAGCAACAGATCATTGGTGATGATCAAGGTTTAACAACGACTCTTTTTGATGAAGCGGAAATGGACAACGAACCAGGCGATCTCAACATCGAGACGGAAGAAAAGACAAAGGTATGTCATCGAATATTCCTCATCTGCTCCTGGCAGCGGTCAAAAGATGTTAGGATTCCTACCTGGACGTAAGGACCTTGTCCAATAAAACCCCCAAAAGAAAGGAATGCCATCGACATTCATAAGAGACCATCCGCAGTCAGCCAACTATTTGCGATTGAAAAGATCCTTAAAGACGGGAAATATCTCCTCCATCGAGAAACCACTGCTGGACAATATCTTCAATATAAGCTCAAAATATTTGGCCCCGTCAGACGTATGGGCAGCTATTTCTCTGAGAATGAGCTTGATCTCCTTCAGGTCAGGATGATCTCCTTGAAGCATTTGAGCAGCCGTTGCCACAGTGTAAACTTCATGGCCGCTGCGAGAGATTTACTGAATGAATTTGCATTTCCCTTCGCTAGGCCAATGGTCGGTAAGATACCACAAGCAGTTTCTTGGTAGAGCCCTAAGTACGTCGCTCTCACGGGCAAGCTTCTTATGGTATTTAGAAGTCATCTCGAACCGGAGACGGTTCTCATCTCCGAATGCAGCTATTTTCTTGATGATTACGAGCAAGAGGTCTTATGGGAGGTTTCCATTATTGTGGAAGTTGTTTTCTTCGTTCACCAAAGGATAATGCAAGTTTTTATCAAGAGCAAAAGGTGGAAACACAAAATAAACATACAACTAAGCCTTATAAGCGACATAAAGTTGATTGAAAACGAAAATCTCTCACTTCCCCTTTAACTAGTGTTTATACCCGTGCAATGCACCGGGAAAATCTTTTTTTAGATTAAATTAAATATATATATATATATATATATATATATATATATATATTTTATTTTTAATATCTTAAGTAGTTTAAGTTTTAAAGTAGACACTCAATGTTAAAAAAAAAGGACACGTAAGAATAAGAAGATTTTCAAGCTTTCCACTACAAACTCCACACTTGAAAATCAAAGGTTCCTTTGCTCGGATCTTCTAAAATGAAAAGGAAAGAACAATCATGAAACTCTAGATTAAATGAGTAGAGACAAATATTTACAGATGACACAGTACAACTCCCAAAATAAAAGTAGTAGTAGAATGGATTTTGATACATTGACGGAATAAAATGATTGATAAGAAGAGAAAAAAAAACCACACTTGATAAGAAAACTAAAACACAATGGTTTGTAACATAGTTTTTTGTGTTATCTTTGAAATAAGTTTTGTAGGAAAATGTAAAAACAATTTTCATCGGTAGTTGATTATAGAGAAAATGAAAAAGAGACCAAATTGAATATACTTTGCATTGAATTTTTTTTTGAAAAAGATAATTTTGTGAAATAACATAATTAAATATGATAAAAGTTAGTCTTTTTTGCTTATAATTTGAAACAAAGAAAATGAGTTTCTTTTTCTTATAATTTGGGACGCAGGGAATACATATTAATTGGTTTAAGTGTCTACGAAAAATTTCCAAAATAAAATTTAACTTAGACATTATCATTAATTTCACAGTAAGTAATTAACATCAGCATATAAAAATAATTTAAGCCATACTTAAAACATAAAAAGAATCACACATCAATAATTTAAAGAGAACATATATTTTTAAATCAGATTTTTATCGAAACTACCATTTAATGGTACACATGTTCATAATTAGATTAAAATTGGCGCATATCGAAAAGCGGAATCGGTTGCATAAACATGCTAGTAGGCTACTCAAACTCATGCATACACATCACAACGTCACTAACCGATTTCAAAATACACATAGTATCTATTTTATCTCTGTAAACAGTGTTCCACGAAATATGAAGCTTCAACTTCATAAAAATGTTACCAGATTGATTTGTAAAACTTCATAACAGTTTTGAAGGTCAAGAGTTGTAAGAAAACAAAACATATATTTTTGCTCAAATGAGTTTGATATCATAATTACAAAATAACACCACATATTGAGATACCAATATGATCTATGTAAAGGTACACAATATAGAGACTAAGGACTAAGACTATGCTACTTTGTATGAAGTTAGGTACTAATATCAATATCTATAACGAATATTATATTTACTTCACATAAAAGCCTAGAGAATCCTATAAAATTATTCATATATCTTCAAAATTGTATATTTCTTCCTAGGATTTCTCTATCTCTCGAATCTTTGACATTAAACTTCCAATATGACATAGCTCATATATATGTGGCAGTAGCAAGGCTCCAATTTGATTACACTTAAACAGTACCAAACAAACGATGCTCTATTTTTCTGAGAGAAAAACATGATGCTCTACTGGAAAGTAGATTCTAAGAAAAAGAAAATAAGAGACAATAGTTAATATGAAAAGGTTCTGATTCGAAAAAAAGAGAAACTATCATTAACGATTATGAATACACCATGCATGAAACTAAAACAAAATTTAATATTGATCATGTTGTTAAGAGTCTCACATCGGTTAGGAGTTGGCCTCACAATTTGTTTATAAGTGAGGACAATCCTCACCTCACAAGTCGGTTTTGTGAGGTTGTGTTAGGCTCAACCACGATTTCTAATATGGTATCAGAGCCTCTTCATGATTCTTTGGGCCACCTGTTATCAGGTTTTCGTTATCGGGTCACCCGTCATTTATGTTCACGTTGCAGATGTGCAATCCTGAGCTTGAGGGGGTGTGTTAAGAGTCCCACATCGGTTAGGAGTTGGGCAATCCTCACCTTACAAACCAATTAAAAGAAACAATAGATAAATCAGAATGAATTTGAGATAATATTAGAAATCAGGAAATTCATGCCAATTTTTTGATTGAAACAAATGAGTAGGGCGACACCCGTTCTGCAGATTCAATTTTAAATTGTGATTGGTTGTATTAAAAGCACAAGTATTAGAGGGATCACCAAATGACCAGATATTATAAATAGTGCTCTGAGCCCCTCACGCATCTATTTCTCAAATTGAAATATAAGAGCTTTTCCAACTGAAGCTTGAATCTTGTCTCCCTAGAAAGATTGTAACACAAATTTGTAAGATAGATACTGAATCAGAACAAAATTTTGAAACATAAAATTGAAAGCACAAAAACACAGAACCATTGCAAAAATATTTCGCTTTTGAATTCAAATCTGATATGAACCATGAAGAAATTACTTTGAGAAAGGAGAGAAATCAAAGAGAACATAATCATGCATGGCCAAGGGGAAGTGATTCAACGTTCCATTCAATTTCTCTGCATCGAGAACCGGCGTTTTTCTCTTGGTAACACAGAAAAACGGAAACGGCGTGTGTATACTTTTTTTTTTAGGTGGTGGTCAGGATTCGAACCCCAGACCTTTCATATATTATGTATTGTCTTTATCAATTGAGTTAAGCTCACGGAAACACACATATGTATACTAAAAAAACATTAAAAGGCTGGATTAAAAAAATAAAAATTTATTAAATTAGTAGTTACAATCCACTAATCAAATAATTAAAAAATATAAAATACACAATTAAGAAAATATTTTTAATTATAGAAGATTTTAAAATAGCTAGAGTTCTCAAAAGCTGCCAAATGGCAAACTTGCTAAAGAACTTACCTTGCTTTATTATATTTAATGATTAAATAACTGCCATGTGGTCTAGCAGTTCGTGGAGTTAGTGGAGGAGTTGAAAGTCTCAAAAAACAGATCGTCGAGAAGGGGACACCATAATCATGAGAGAAGTGGGAAAACGTGCAAAAACGAAGATGAAAAGATAGCGAAACACGCGTGGCATTTCGGGGTAAATGAAAGGTTCCATTAACTTTTCAATTTCAGAAGGAGTGGCACACAAAATCTTGAGATCGTGTGGTAAAAGAAACCTGGAAAGACTACTCTTGGAAGTCGTGATTACCATGACGTCATGCCTTGAAATACTTGGAATTTTTCAAAAATGTTAATTCTCTCCTTCGAAAATATTCAGTCGAAAAAGACATTTTTGGGGGGCAATTTGTTAGCCTGCAATTTAAAAAGGCTTATTTAATGCGGTCAATGTTAGTTGACTTTTATCTTTGCAGGATTCGAAGTCTTTTCCTTTAATTTGAGGAGTTCGACGGAATATTGGACTTAGCGTGAAGAGGTCTAAAGCCTTAGAGTTCGACAAGACAAGAGTCAAGGATGCAATGTCGTCGAAGTCAAGCAGTTATTAGCAAGGCGAGAAGATTTTGAATTTCAAAGAGAAGCGGTTTCCTCAAAGGAAATTTGGGAGACAAGAGGTTGTCTACATGGAACAAGTGCTGATCGTGGCAGTATGCTTTTTCCAATTATTTTGCTATGTATAAATGGTTGTTTTCCATAGGGAAAACGGGTCGCAAATCACCTATATAGAATTCTAAAACACTCGAAGTACCGGCGCGATAGAAAATAGTCATATAGAATGTATGTAAAGGATTTGTCGAACCACCTATATTTTTAATGCAATGCAATTTATCTTTCCTTTAAGTTTCTGCTATTTTACCTTTCACACCTTTATCTTGCATTTACCGCGTTTTAAAACCTTTTTCTGTCGAAAGACGCCATACGGTCTCGTCTTGTTCATTAAGCAACCTATGAACTTGATGAACATGAACTCTTTTTTTTTTTTTTTAAAAAAAATAAAATGCACAACATGTCCTAGGATTTCTGGTTTGATCCAAAAACAGCGGTAAACAGTAGCCTCCCTTTATTATGAGATGAAATGTTTCTAACTCTAATTTTCCTTCATGAAATGTTTCTACTCTCCAAAGGGCTAGGTTTCTAATTTTCACAATGGGCCGAAAACTCTTACTACCAAATTCTAAAAAGTTACAATTCATTAACTCATTGAGATATTGAATAATTACCACCTCTAAATAAATATCTCAACTCACTAGTAGCTTAGTAAAAATAATTATTCTGACTAAAACTCTAAAAATAACATTCTCAAATGAAATTACTAATTTACCTTTCTCACCAAAAGACCAAAACACCCTTAGCCTCGAAAATGTCTAAAATACCATGATATGACAAAAATCCACTAATCCCAAATCAAATCCACACAAAGACAATTAAACAAATAAAAACATATAATAAATAATAAAATAATTCTTGCTAAAAATGGGTTGTTACAATATGTATTTTAAATATATGTGTATGTCATTACCCCACCGACTTTCTTGTTACAGTCATAAAGTCCTTCATCATTACACCCATCAAGATGATCACATCACTACCTTACCTCTTTAATCTAATTCATACACACGACTCATTCCTACGCCAACATCCCTTTACTTTATTTTATTATTCATCTCATGGTCATGTTCTCTCTTCTCGTCTATTATAGGCTTCCTAGATACTTTATTCTAATAGCATACCCTATTATTCATTCTTAATTTAGGATGTTCACTTCTCTAGTAACATTCCCTATAGATCATAATACACTGAAGATGAAGAAATTCTACCCCTTACATCTAATCTCTTGCCTCGTTGGCCTACAATACTCCTTAGGAGCGGCATTTACAACATAAGCTGGAACCATCACTACTTTGTCATCTAAAGAATAACATCAATGTTTATTCATCTAAAATCAGTATCTCATTCATCAACACTTATCATATTTTCAATCACACATAATCATATTCCGACCGACATTCCAATATCAATAGTCATCATATACATGCGACATACCAAAAATTCATTTCAACAACTTTAAAGTATGCATTACATAACATCACGTTTATATCAATCAAACAATTAATCAATTGAAATAATTGCAGCAAATCAATCAAGAGCACGGACAAAATTTATCCATGACTTCAAATATCACATATTCCATAATTTAAATCAAGCAACACCTTAATAATGTTTCTAATTCTTCTTTTAATCTCCCACGTCTAAAATTATTCCCTGACTACAATCGTCGTGGTGAGTCCCAAATGAACTTTGGGAAATACGGCTTTCCCGTTCATCTCAATTAATTTACACTCATGATCTCAAACCCTTCTCTCTCACCCCATACCTAAATCGAAGCTTTTACAAAACATAACGAACTCGAAGGCAGCCGTGAATTCAAAAGTTCCACGTGATTGCATCTCTTTTTCATCAGCAAAGCGACTAATGACCCATAAATTCTAAATAAACAAACATACAAGTATAAATAAACAATTAACCATTTCATGTCCTTCTGAGCGTCACATATTCATGTTAACTTGATTTTCCAATTAAATTAATTATCTTTCTAGTTTTATTATTTACATTACCAAAGTCCTTCTTTGCGATTGACTCCTTCACATTATATTTGTAATGATTTATAAATTTTCTAGCCTATCGAATTTTTCTCAGTTTATAGATTCTTCATCATCATGTAATAAGTTAGGCCTATGGTCCCACTAGACAAGTCAATAGGGTAGTTAAAACAAGCCGTAAAATATGAACAGTTATAAGAAAGTAAATTCTTATATCATACTATAATGCATGGTTCTAAATCAATTGTTGTTCGTGATCCTAGTTGACCTAGAAGCATAAAAAGATGGACAGAAGAAAAATAAAATAAAATTTAGTTTCTCGATTATTAGTCTCAAATCACATGTATAGGTTATATTATTATCATGGAAAATCATCTAATTAACTAATATAAGGTGAAGTCAAAGACCCATGTACTGGTGCCATAGAAGTTATCTTTAATTTGTTCTCGCCTATTAGGTTAAGTTCATATAACATATATACATATAGTACACACTTGTGTAGACAACTATAGGGTTATTAAGTAATTTGATTTGAAGTCTCTTTAGACCGAGGTTTTTGAAAAAACATGAGGGAGGAAACGAGGAATTGCTCTGCTAGGGTTTGCACCTAGCATGAGCGCAGCCCCTTATTTTCCAAATTCATCATCAAACTCCACTTGAATTCCTACTCCAATCACATATTCCTTCACGTGAGTGCTTGTTCCTCAATTAGCCTTCACCACTCACATATCCATTCACGTGAGTAATTGTTCATCCAATTTCCAATTATTGCATTGGAATATTTTTTGCATCACTGTTCATCCAATTGCCAATTAATCTTTGAAGCTTGTTGCCAATTGCGTGATTCACTTTGTGGTTACGTGAACCCTTTGGTTACTATCACTATTAGGCGAGCTTTCGTTTTGCCTTTGCCCTTGCTCCGGTGTGGTTCTTCTGCCCCAGCCATGTTTGATTGGCAGGCGGAGCTTGCGCCTTCGCCCATCAAACTTGGAATCTCTAAAACTCCCGTTCCTCCACCTATGATGCTCACCACCACTCCTACTGCTCAGATGATAACAGCTGCATCGAAACCTTCCTTTGTCCAGGCCCTACGGGGTAAATCAGCTCTCTCGGACCCTCTCCCAGTGCCCTCCATTCGTGGTGATATGCTATCTGTTAAAATCACCGACGATGTCTATGCTCGTGGATTGGATTTTTGCAAAACCAACCTTAGAGGTAGGTTAGTTTTGAACAAGGGAGATAAGCCTTTCTCCTCCAAGGATCTCGCTGCCATTGTAAAAGCATTGGTCATGATGTCTCTAAGTGTCGTTGGTTGTACCCTAGAAATGACGATTCTAATAATAAAGATAAAGATACCGATGGTAAAGGGAAAGAGAAAGTTCCGATGAAAAAATCTACATGGATGTCGTTGAAGGATAACCCCTCGGGAACTGGTTCCTCCAAGGTCTTTGAAGCACCTCCTATAGAGCAGCCGTTGGTGACTAAGAATATAGCTGAAAATTCTTTTAGTTTTGCTTTGCAAAACGTTACAGACGAGGTACCACAACGTTTGGCTACAGTGGAGCCTTATGACGTTGGTGACAGTTGAATCACAGGATGCTGAGATATCTCCTGAAGGGAACATCACTGCTCCGGTTGGTGATGTTACTAAATCTTGGTTGCTACTGGTTCCCCCTTGCACTTGGAGCATGTTGATGTGGAGGAGGTGCCTTTTGATGATCTAGGTGACACTATCGCAGCGAATGACACACAAGCTACTCAAGCTGTCACTGAAGGTACAACTGCTGATGTTGACAGGGAGGTCTCACCAACTGTTCAATCTATTGACGCAGACGATGCAGAGATGGAGGATACAAACAGGCTCGTAATTGTCCGAGAGGAAGGAATGACACACACTAATCCTCGTATTCAACATGATCTAGATCTTTGGCAGAAAATTAAGGAGTATGATCAACGATCAGCAGAGAATCCTTTCATGCCCGTGTTTTCCAAAAAGCAGAAGCAAATGTTAAAGAAACACCAGTTTGATGGCAAAGCACCTTACAAAACCCGCTCCATGGGGCCGACCTCACCCCCTTCTCAATGAATATCTTCTTCTGGAATGTATGAGTTGCTGTAAAGAAGTTTGATTTCACAAGGAACAGGCAGAAGCGGCTACTTATGATGTGCAAAGAAATTGAAGTACATGAAATGTATAAGCATTGAAACATTATCAAATACGCATACTACTGGATTGGAGAGGAATATGGTTTAGTCTTGTATGAAGGAAGCCTTCATGATATTTTACATGAAAATAATACCACCCTTCACATGGAATGTCAGTTGCATATGGATTTCTTCGTGATAGAGTTGGTTTGCCTAATTACAGATTTTCTTAGTCTGTAGTAGTTTATTTCAGCATTTTCTGTTTGATTTTCTTCTGAGGGTTTTGGCCTAGTCCCCCCTCTTCTTGTATATATTTTTCCTTTTTTTAATAAAATTTTAGAGTTTGGCAGCATAGGACAGAGGTTTCCCGGATGCCAACCTAGTTGGTATGTCGGTGTTTCCTCCCGATGTCTGTCCTTACTCCTTGCTTAGCAAAAAAAATTAAGTAATTTGATTTAACACACAAACAGCTGCTACGCTCCTAATGCCACACTAATAATATACTTTTTTTTATGTATTGTAACTATTATTTTTAAATAAAGTATATGAATAATTTAAACAAATTACTGAGGCAACCAGTTAGAAAACTATCACACCACAACAAATAGATATAATATTTTTTTTTCTCCATGTTTCTAAATTTTTACATTAAGAAATTGGGGTGCTACCCTTTGATTTTGACGGGATGAAGACACTTTTAAAATATGCAGATTCTTATTAATATCTTCAAGTCTTCAGCTTCTTAGATAGAGAAAAATCTGATAGACATTGGAGAGGTGCCAATGCATTACTTTGAGTCCTTGAGAAGCTAAATCATATACATTGGAATGTTTCTTGATTATGGTACTGTCGTTGAAAGGACATCTGAAATTCCTTTAGTTAAAAAGGAATTACCCGTTTCATTCGTATTGTCCTTGAAGTTCTTTGTCTGTTTTTGCACGTGGTCAGAAGAGAACAAACTATACTATCTGAGACTGATAACGACCTCTTCAGAAGATGACAAAACTAATCTGAGTCTTATGATGCTGGCCCTTATAGTTTGAGTCCTTCATAAGCTACACTTATTCAGAGTCCATGTCTTCAGATTCTGACCCTTCAGAAGCTACACTTCTTTTGAGTCTGGTGTCCTTCAGATTCCAGTCCAAAACTTCAACATCACTTCAAATTCCAAATGCTCTTGTATATATTCTTTCAGTACCTAAACTGAATTTAATACATTGAATGTTAGTCTATGGTCTTGCACATTTGAACATACATTAGCAGATCCAGTTGTTCTTTTAATACTTTGTAGAAAACCAATTTTGGTTCAACAACATAAACATCAATATTTTCATAAGTATCAGATTCCTCTTATTCATCATTGTCTGAATCAAATGGAGATGCACTGGGGGTGTCACTCTGATACCATGCCACTAATCAAACATGACTTCAATGAAATTGTTAAATTAAAAATTTCAAAGCTTAAATGTAGTTATTCTTGCCTATTTTTTATTAAAATTATGAGTTCTTGTAATCACAACATTGTAATCAAATATTCAATTTTAGTGGAAGTCCTTGATATAGACGTTTTCTATCAAGAAGAGTGGATGTATCACGAAGCCAGGACGAAAGGGAGAACCAATATAAATCTCGGTGTCGTTTCTCTTCCCTTTCCTCTTTTATTTTGTTTAATTTGAGTATGTGATTGTTTGATAATTGTTTATAATTGATTTGAATGTGATCAAGTCGCAATTCTTCAAACTCATATACCTTGTGTTTATTAGCTATAGCTCCTTTTATTGTTCTTAGGTTTGGTTTGAGAATCGTCTTGTAATGTATTTTGTGTGAGAATTATAATCATTGATTGTATTAAGATTTAGCATTTAAATCTCTCAATTCAATAGTAAATCTTGTTGTGTATTAATTTGTCTTAATCTCTTTGTCATTGTTATCGTTTTGAGTAGAAATCCAATTACTCAAATTGTTTTCAAACTCTGTACACCCCCCC
>Ga0228711_1004582_pt1 | contig 21211 bp, 10 predicted proteins | sample MedpolnodulmetaG_2_FD_177996 | JGI IMG/M metagenome (GOLD analysis project Ga0228711, IMG submission 177996) | Root nodule microbial communities from Medicago polymorpha collected in Santa Monica, California, United States - brown nodules | ecosystem: Host-associated > Plants > Roots > Nodule... | reverse complement strand
CCAATATAGGCCATTTGGAAGATTCTTTCGTTTTGGACCTTCATGGTATGAAATTAAAAAAAATTACGGTACTTTCGCCCTTTTTAATTTGAGCAAATTCTAGTTGACCTCTATGGCACATCATCGATTTTGTAGAGTCAAAATTCATGAAAGTCCAAAACCAAAGAATCTTCAATTTACAAGGTTAAAAAAGATAAATTACAGGAGTAAACCGAACATGGCCTATATTACAGGGGGTAAAACACTATTAACCCTAATTGTTTTGATACTACCTCAAATGAAATTAAATATTATGAAAGAGAAGTTAAAGATTGCAACAATATTGAAAAATTCAAACCAAATAACTTTAATTTGTTTTATAAGACACAAAGACACACACATATGTTTTGGTCCACCTAAAATTTGAGGCCCTGTGCGGAGGCTCCTCTCCCACAGGGCCTCCGGATTAATCATTGTTAGCGATTTATTACATTTAAATGAACATACCGTATCAGGGCGTATGAAAGTCGTGTCAACCACTTTGCTCTCTTCCTCTCTTAGTTGTTTGATTGTTTTAGAACCTTGGTCTATTGAAGCATTATTCCTACAACATGCAAACCATAATCCAAAAAGTAACATTTCAGTTTTAATATTGATGAAAATGATGTTATACTTACTCGTCTTCATTGATTGAAGGCTTTTGTGCGGCTGGCACAACGTTCATTAGCATTCCATTATAGAACAAACCCATCTAAATTTTCTCTCGCGCTGTTAAACATTTATGATCAAAACAAAACAGACATTGATTAGATGACCTCCTACACAAATTGAGAAGACTAATCCAGAACTAACCACGTCTATCCAATTGTTTGTTAATTACCTGTCTGCAGATTGTGGACTATCAAAACGAACAAAAGCCTTGCCGGTAGATCTCTTGGTGCTTTGAAAAAGAACAAAACGAACTTGTAAGACAGTACCAAAGGGGCTGAAAAGCTCTTTCAGTTCCATCTCACTGGAACAAAAATAACTACATAGTAGAAATTATAAGCAACATTAGTTATTATAATTGTCGAAAGCATTCATTCTTTCTTATACATATACAATATACATACGTGGTTGAAGATGGCACATAAAAAGATAAAGAGTCGACAAGGATCAAAAACTTTTTTCTTTTTAATAACAAGAACAGTGAATTCTTGAGCGTAGTCATTATTTGTAACACCATAATCGAAATCCAAAGGCACCAGCTGAGAACATGAAAGTAAAAAAACAAACAAACAGACAGACCGACCGACCACGCAAGTAATTATAGATGTGTCAATGTAAGATCTGTTGAAACATTGAACAACTTCCTGAGCTTCATGGTCCGTAAGAAATTCAATTAAAGCAAATAGGCCGAATCTGAATTTAAACAAGGAAATTATCAACAAACACAAAACAATTAAATTAAAAGTGGGATAGCTAGGTATGTACCTGATGTTATGCATAAGTTTGACATCAGTGATTTCTCCTTTCCCAGAAAATAACTCTCTTAGTCGATTCATCCTAACATATTCTGGGATATCTTTCACAAACATCCTCGACCTGTATGTATATCAAGCATATCATTCAATCGTTGTTGTGTTTTTATATAGATAGATACATACATGAATTAATGAATGGCACTTACATGATTATCCTAGATGTAACAGAGGATTATATTTGGGAGAAGAAGTCACCGCGCTGTCGTGTGTGTGCTCTGGTTTATTCTGCAACCTAACCATGCACGTTATCTTAGATACAAATGCAAAGAAAAGTTGCAAGCAAACCCTAGAAAAAAACCCTAGGTTTGCCATTGTTTTTTTATTACCAAAATGCCCCTCTTGGCGCCAAAATGCAAGGTCATGTGATAATTTTGCACATTGATGGTATTGATGCAATCAAACAATGTCATTTGTATCATAGTTTCTTCTATAAAAAAATCAAAATGATTATCCAAATCTTATGATGCATTCTTAAGCAACAATAAAAAAGATTTTGTCAACCTAGATACGAAAACAATGATTTCATTGTCACAATATCCCTAAAGGCTACATCTAGGTGCAACGTTCTATGCACCTTTATCGCCACCCTATACATAAAAGGCTAGATGGTAGACTTTGACTTTAGTTAGAAAAATGATAATATTTCAAATTTACAAAAAAAAAAGGCTATACATCGAGACATAAAAGTTGTAATTATTAATAACAAGAGAGTTTGTTTATTTTCTAAAATGACAATGTTTTTTTGTAACATCGAGACAATATAAATGTTGTGAGTAGTTCTTTGTTGTTCGTATGCCAAGATCTTTCATTTAGATTTCATTCATAAGTTGTTGTCTTATTTTCCAAAACATATTTCAAGATATTTTCTTAATACGAATCAAAGTTGAATATACTTACAAGATGAATTCCCCCCCTTTATTTGCAAAGTATACATAACCTTTAACTGAAGAAAATTAAAAAATTTGAACATGCATTTTGTTCAAGAATGATGTCAGCCTTTGAGTAGAATTTCAAAATCAAAATTATAATCAAAAGGAACAATGATCTTCTGATCAAAACCTCTTATGAGAATCACCCTACAATGGAGTTGATTTTATAATATTATCCTGTGACGAGTGCGTTCCTCTGATACAAAAATTGCTGACTGTGACAAAATATGATTTTTATTCCATGTGATTGATGATAAGTGGAAAAACTATCTAATGTATTTTACAAAAAATTGTTTTAGAATGTTCGTTAATTAATGTTATTATTACTCATGTGATGTTGTAATCAAGTTTCAACTATATCATATTTAACCTGTTTTTAATTTACTATGCTTATTGTGTTCATCATTGACCCGTGCGAAGCACAAGAGCACGATCTAGTTATTTTATACACACAAACAAACGCGCGAGTAGGTATCTAGTATGCGGAGTTCTAGATTTCACTTACTTTAGGGCGCCGTTTAGGGTGGGAGACCTTCTTAGGTCTCCTACCGTAGGAGACCTTTTTTTTTATATTTTTTTTACAACTAATATGATTTTTTTATGTGAGAATAATAGAAATGTTTATTGACCCTTAGATCAGAATTAAATGATCGAGATTAAAAGTCTCTTTTAAACAACACATGTTCCTTGCCACATGGTATCGTTCTTGTACTGTTGGCTTTCTTTCTCTTCTGCAAATTTTTCTTCATTTCCTTCTCATACCTTTTCCATTCATTGATTGGCCTTCACCGACCATCCTTGCAACCTGAGTTTGCTGGCCTCAACAATCAACTCGCGACGTCATATATACGGCTCAAGTTCATTTGTTTACTAAAACCAATTTTTCTTCTTCTTGTATTTACAAAAATAGGGTTTTTTAAGGGGAAAATAGAAAGCTGTAATGATTGGAATGTTACCATGAGAGAATGAAGAAGATGACGGCGCAAGTGGTAGAACAACCAAAGATGAGACCTTTACCACAACAAAGACATCTATGATGGCGTTAAGAACAGTTTGACTGAGAAGCAGGAGAGAGAAAGCAGCAACGCCGTAGTCAGGTTTTACAAGGCATACAACTACAATGCCACATTTTGTCTTGGTTACTCAAATTCACTTCAGAAATATGTTTTGGTAATTGTTATATACTTTTTAGATAAGAATAATACCCCTTTTGGAAGCGAGGTTATCTTTTATTACCCAAAGAGTAATTCACATTTTAGTTTGGGCTTGTTTCCATTCAATGCTGAGGTGACGAGTCCTTATGGCCAATTTTTTCATGATGTTCTTTATTGGTTAGCCGAAACTGCTAATGGACACTCTTTTGTTGTATCACATGATATAGTTACAAATGCTTACAAGAAAGTCAGCTTGCCAGTTGCATTAAACAATCCATTTATTTACACTAAGGGTTGCACATTTTCAGAGGTTGTATTTGCCTATTATCTAGTGGGACTCCGATTGATTCTCAACATGATTTTTGGGTGCTAAATGATGAAATCTGGAGTACCTTGTTTGTAACAACTTTTCATGAGCCAATTTATCTTTCCTCTGCACTCTATTTGGATGGCGACGAGCTGTTGTTGCAATCTCGCAATCGGGAAAGACAGAATTAGCCACATATAATGTGGCAGATCATACTTCACAAAGGCATCCTATGGTACAAAAGCTAACTGATCCAATTGTTGATTGCCGGGTCTTTCAAGAGACTACAGTATGGCCTTTCTCCCCTGAAGGTTTGTTTACTCTGCCCTCTTGTTTTAGTTTATTCTTTTCTTAGATTTATTGGACTGCTTAGATTGAATGATGTTCTTGGACTGCCCTGATGATTCATATTTTCAGCTTTGGTTAACATATATCTTTTTTTGTAGATGATGAAAATTGAAAACCATCCACGGGAATCACAGAGGTAATACTTGAAACTATGCTTTGGTTTAATGTGGTTACTTTGGAGCTAAGCTTGTTAGAGTAGTTGCTATCTATGAAGTCTTGGTTTCAAGGTATTGGCAAAAACTGTTATGGCTGCAAAAAATCATGAGCACTGAAAGCAATGTCCTTTTTTGTGTAATAAAAAAACGATGTCATATTCCTGTTTGTTTTTTCATGGAGGTGTACAACTTCTGCTAACAAGTGAAGTGTAATTTCATAACCACACTGTTTGGTCTAAGACTTGGTGATGCAAGGATAACAAGTAATTCTTTGTGATGAAGCTGTGTAATACTTAATTGCTCTGATTTTTATTTTTTTTTTGTATCTTTTTGTGTGTCCGAATGTCTTTGTCCATTGAACTTTGAAGTTGTGAGAAGTTGAGAGAAGTTTGCAGATACGGGGCTTATGTTTAATGTTGTTTTGCTTCATTGTATTGAGACAAAATCATATTCCCTTACATAGTACTCCCTCTATTCTTTCAATTGAAAAGAAACAAAGTTGTACTTGAATAGCACCAAATTGTTTCCCACCTCTGATCACATTGAATTTAGTTGATGTATCAAGTATATGTTTAGTTGTGTGCTAATAAAAATTGATTATGACTACAAGTGATCAATTGAAGGTAAAGTGAATTTTTGTTGATTTAAGTAACGAGTTATGAATTCAAACATGTGAGCCTGACTCAATGAAAGTAAATTATGAATTCGACACTTTTGTGATTTTTTTTTCAAATTTCATAAGTCTTAAATATAGCAGGCTTTCATTTAGATAGCCAAAGTGTTAAATTTTCATGAAATATATTGTCATTTAATTACTAATTTTCAGGATTTGTTAAATTATTTTATGTTTGGAGCTGGAAGTAGCTGCCAAAACAAAAGAATTGCAGAAACTGTTCGCTTCCTCTCCATCCATTTTAAATAAAAAGTTGTTATAAATTGCAGTTTGAAATCAAAAGGTTCTTATTACTCATCAATGGAGCTAATTTATATATTTTTTAATAAAAGTTTAGGAACATATGATAAAAATAAATCCCAAAACAGAGGAATTTCATGCTCAACAAGCACGGGTCGATCTAGATTTCCTATAATTGCAAAATTGGGCTTTTTTGAGTGTCATATCAAAGTGAGATGATTCACCATAAGATTTTAGTAATTAGTCTAAATTATCAAATCAAATACGAACCCTTCTATTAATGAATGTGTAAGCGTATGAATGCAAGAAAAACAATTCAAATATGTGAAGAAAATCATAAAAAATGAAGTTATGTATGCCTCTTCTCCATATAAAATTTCCATCTCACTAACAACATATTTAGATTGGAAAAATATTGAGGAATCAATGAATCAACCGTACAAAAAGTTGAGAAATTCCCATCAAATATAATCACCAATCGATATATAATATCCCCCCTTTCCATTTGAACATGATACATAATATTCTACAAAGGGTATTTTGTTTCTTCTTTTATGTGCAACAAAAATCATCTAAGCATAAAAGAGAAAACCACTTACATACCCTCTACCATGCATCAACTTAATGAATCAGCAGCAAAAGCTCCAGCCTTCATCATTTGCTTGAATTCTTTGAAGTTAACCATTCCATCACCATCCACATCAACTTTCTTGATCATATTTTTGCAATCTTCTAAAGTTTTTCCATGCTTTAAGCCCAAAGAAGATAAGACCGCGCTTAATTCCTCCCCCGATATGAACCCATCTCCATTTTGATCAAACACATTGAATGCCTCTTTCATATCCTCCTCCTCATCTTTTTCATCCATTATTGTTTGGTATAACTCACCAAATTCGTCAATGTCAACATATCCATCTCCATTTACGTCGATTTTTTCAATCATTTGAACCAAATCTTCTTCAGAGATGCAAATTCCAAGATTTTGTAATGAGTCGCTAAGCTCTTTCTTTGTAATACGACCATCCCCATTTTTGTCGAACATTTGAAAAATTCGTGCAAGTTCTCCTTGATCCATTGATCGCTTGTAGAAAAAGTAATCAAACAAAAATCAAGGAGGACAATAACAAGAGCAAATATATGAAATTTTTTAAAATGGAAAATTTGTTAGAATCAGAAAAGAATATGTAAATAAACTAACGTGATGACATTGAGAAATGGTAGCTAGGATATGAGATTGTGCATGGGGAGAAAAAACCAGAACCTTAACTACAAGGTTGGCAATGGTCTTTCAAAATCAACAAATTAACCAAAATCTTGAGCCAAAAATGATGTTGGAAGTTGATGACACGTCCGTAAGTTAAGGGTTATTTTTGGTTTGTCCTTTTATAAGGTTGTCCACAAACGATTTCAATTCTATAATAAGCTGAAACACATAAAGATAACAACGGAAGTCAAATACTCAATTAAGTGAAAATTTACTTTTTTAAATTTATTTATTCAACCACTTAATTTTGTTTCAATCAACAGTACATATCTATACCCAAAAAAATCAACAGTACATATAATTTGCATAAAAAATAAAATACAATTAACAGTAATATATATATATATATATATTTTGAAAGGGTCAACCGTACATATAATATTCATTTAAAAAAAACAGTATATATAGTATGATATTGATAAATTTATATCATAATGTCTATTGATCTATATCCTTTTTTTTTTTAATTTGTCATACTAAAAATTCATATATCTATATTCTTTTGTATTTTAATTTATTTTTAAGACATTTTGTTTGTCTTAATAAACCTTGAGATTTTTAGAAGAAATGAACCCTAATAATCTAGATTTCAACAAAAAAGATATGGAAAATTTGAGTAACGATCATTTAAATGAAAGATTGAACCTAAATTTTTATAATTAATTTGTTCAAAAATGAGGGTCCCACACGTATTCCTCTAGAAATACGACACTTGGTTTATTGTATGGGCGACAATAGGCTTGCTGCTTGTATTCCTCTTGACACTTGGTCTGTTGCATGTATTCTCCATAAGTCGTGACATTTGATTTATTGTATGAGTAACATTTGGCTTGATGCATATATTACTCTTGACACTTGATTTGTTGCATGTATTTATGAGTCAAGACACTTGGTTTATTGCATGGATAACACTTGGCTTGCTGCATATATTTCTCTTGACACTTGACTTGTTGCATGTATTCCTCATGAGTCGTGACACTTGGTTTGCTGCATGTATTCCTCTTGACACTTGGTTTGTTGCATGTATTGCTCATGAGTCGTGACACTTGGTTTATTGCATGAGTTGACACTTGAATTGTTGCATGTATTCATGAGTCATGACACTTGGTTCATAATATGGGTAACACTTGGCTTGTTGCATATATTCCTCATGAGTTATGACACTTGGTTTATTGCATGTGTAACACTTTGCTTGCTGCATATATTCCTCTTGACACTTGACTTGTTGCAAGTATTCATAAGTCATGACACTTGATTTATTTCATGAGTGACACTTCGCCTGATGCATGTATTTCTCTTGACATTAGTCTTGTTGCATGAGTAACACTTTTCTTGATGCATGTATTACTCTTGACACTTGGCTTGATGTATGTATATTCACGAGTCATGAAACTTAGTTTATTGCATTGGTAACACTTGACTTGCTGCATGTATTACTAATGACACTTGACTTGTTGTATGTATCATGAGTCGTGACACTTGGTTTATTGCATAGATACCACTTGCCTTGTTGCATGTATTCCTTAACACTTGATTTGTTGCATGTATTCTTATCTTTTATATATTTATATATATAGTTTGCCATTCAAAAAAAAATAATTTGGTTTATTGCATGGGTAACCCTTAGCTTATTGCATGTGTTCCTCTTGACACCTGAATTGTTGCATGTGTTAATGAATCATGACACTTGATTTATTGAATAGGTAATACTTGAATTATTGCATGTATTCCTTTTAACATATGAAGTGAGATAACTTTTTCCGGTAAAAAAAAACAAATTAACTTAAATGATAAAATCGGAATTATCGTTTCACTCCGCATAAGATAACGAATTAAACGGGTTGTTTAGTTGAATTCAAACACATTTTTCCACCTTAAAAAATACTTAAATTTGAAGTTTTCTAAAATGAACTTTTTTTGAAAGGTTCTAAAATGAATTGTGTACTAGTGAAATCCGCCTAGGTCACAAGAACCAAACATAAGACAGAGCAAATGGGACTGGCAGATGGCAAACGTCTTTGGTGGGGACGGAAATAACAATATGATTTCATCATTTTCTTAGACACAATTGTGATTTTATCATTTCTTCACACATTGATATTAACTACTATAATAATCACACAAAAATTTGGTATTACGATAATAATTCTTTATAGCTCTTTCAAAAATATTCTTTACAGTTGTAAAAAAATTGTTTCAATAAAATAATTGAAGTTATAAAACAAATATTACGTTAGTCAGAATAGAACAAAATTTAGATTCATTAAATAAGATATCAACAAGTCTTGTGAACGAAAACGAGGTAGAGAAATAATTATAGTAAATTAACTAATTTTGTTTTTTGACGGAGAATAGTTCTTTACGACTACGATAAATACTATGTTATGATATAATAATAACAAAAGCAAATATGATATTAGTATAAGAAAAAGGGGCATGACAAAAAATAAATTTGTAAAACCAAATTTTTATTGTACAAATCCAACTCCTAGTATTGAGGTATGGTGGGGGATCCCTAGTAGTTGTATAAAATATATTCATTCACCCTTTCTTTGACATTAAGCAATCAAGGAAACTAGCATGAAGAAAATTGCAAATAGTGCTAGCATCTCTCTTTTGAATTTTCCCGAATCCATTTTAGATGGAATTCTCGAACGTCTTTCACCAATAGAACTCATCAAAATGTCTGAAGTATGCATTTTCCTAAGAGATAAATGTAGAAGTGATCATTTTTGGGAAATTCACATTAAGCAAAAATGGGAAAGAGTCATTGGTCATGTTGCCCTAAAGGAGTGGCAATGGCATGTAACATCAATAACAGCAGAAGAAGGGAGTGTCTTGAATCAACAAATCAATAATATTCAGAATGGATCACTTGGTTCTTTTAGTGGTTCTTGGCCTATGCTATGCCTTGGATCATATTTAGAAGAGTGCACACATCTTAAGAGTTTATTGTTGTCAAATAACTTTAAGATGGCTTTGTATTTGGCACTAGAGAGTGGCAAGTTCTGGTTTCCAGCTCAATTATTTAGGGTAAAGACTTCAAGGTTATCTTATTTGAGTGAATGAATTGATTTTTTTATTCGTATCAATATCTTATTTGAGCTCTTCGTATATTATCTTATTTGAGTGAATGACTTGTTTTTTATGGTCAAGTCGTGAACGACCTATTTAATCTATGAAAAAGTAGAATTTCGATGCGAAGTTTAGTCTTTAAAATAATGAAATTTAAAAGTAGTTACTAAAGTTGAAAGTACTCGATCACATCAGTCTTTATAAATCGATTAAAGTATTCTTCAGAGTTATATCAAAATTCCATCTTTAAAGAGTCATAGTTTTGATTAAGAAATTCTTAAAACGAGTTTTCTTCTTCTTTTTTATTTTGTTAAATTTTTTTCTTTTTTTTCAGGGACTATATGTTCACGAGGCCTTGCTTAGCTATGACTCCAAAACTGATACCTTTCAAGCAAGGTATACATACGGGTAGAATAACACTCTCAAACAAACTACTACTACTCTAGTATAGTCATTAATTTTTTTTTTACTTTCAACAAGTTAAATTTTGTGATGACTTTAATGATTTTATTTATAGATTTGATGAGTTTATTAATTTGATTATATGGAGGTGATTAAAATGTGTTTCATTTAGGACACGCAGTGGGAATTGGAGGATTGTGGGGAATAATATCAACTGGGATAAGCTTAGACCATCCCTAGTTGAAACCTCTTCATGTGTTCGCCACGTGTCTAATTGTTATCAAGATTTAAAGCCTGGGGATCATATTGAAATTCAATGGAGAGGAAACACTCAAACTCCTTATGGTGAGATCAAATACGATCACAATGATTATGAGAGTCCAACTCACTTAAACGTTTGGAAAATAAAATACTATCACAATGTAATGTGTATTGATTAACTCATGGTTTTAATTGCAGACTGGTGGTATGCTGTTATTGGTCACCTAGATTCTTGTAATGAAAATGAGAATTATTGCTGCTGTCAAAATTCTGGTGAGAAATTTTTGTACATGAATCAGATTCACTGTATAATATATATAGTTTAATATGTGTATAATTTGCTTTCAATATTATTCTATTATATAGAGACTTTGGTGGTAGAGTTCAAGCAATACCCTCGTGGGTCAAGCATGAGAAGAACAATGCTACGCAGACATAACAATGGGGAACAAGAAGAAAATTCGGTCGGAAACTATGGGGGAATTAGAAAGCTTCACAATGAAGAAGAGATTGAAAAATGGAAGGAGCTCTTAGATCATCAACTATATGTATAAGTGTTCAACATAAAGATAAAAATGCGTCAAAAATAAAATAAAATACATATATAAAGATAAAATGAAATCAAAATGTCCTTGTATGCACTATTGGCTTTAACTTGTTAACCGGTAAAAAACTCGAGCATTCGTACGGATCGTGGAACATTACGATGATTAAAGAAAAACAATTATATTGGTAATATCATGAAATGTTTAAAAATATCAAGTGAAAATTATCGGTATTAATGTAATGTTTTTATTTTAAAAAAATTCTTTTATATGCAAAAATGCGTTAAATATTTGTACAACGTCTGTTGTAGATTTATTTACTTATATCCTGCGAAAGCAAATTTTAATGTATCGATATGAGAAAGTCGATATGATAAAATTTTGAAAACTCATGATTATTTTTAAAATATCAACACTAATGTAGTGTTTAATTAAATATATATTTTTATGTTATATTCAAAACAACGTAAAATCTTTGCATCGCGACCGTTGTAGATGTTATGTGCCAATATCTGCGGAAGAATGCTTTTATATACCGATATGAGAAAATCGATATAATAAAATTTTGAAAACTCATGACTATTTTCAAAATATCAACAATAATGTTCCGTTTCTTATAAAAAAAAATTAGGATAAATTGCATTTTTGGTCCCTTAACTATTTAGGTAGTATCGCTTTAGTCCCTTAATTAAAATTCGATTTATTTTGGTCCCTTAACAACTCTCCGTCACAGATTTTGGTCCTTTCCGTTAGTTTTAACTCAAAAATGTTAGGTTTTCTTCATCTTCTTCTCCTCTTTTTCATCTTTATATCATCTCCATCAACCTTCAACAACAAGAATCCCAGAAAAATTCCAGAATAAAATGAAGAAAACCTAACGTTTTTGAATTAATACTAACGGAAAGGACCAAAATGTGTAACGGAGAGAAGTTAAGGGACGAAAATAAATCGAATTTTAATTAAGGGACTAAAGCGATACTACCTAAATAGTTAAGGGACCAAAAATGCAATTTAGCCAAAAAATTATATGCAAAACAATGTTTAATATTTGCACCACACTCAATGCAGATTTTATGTATCAATTTGAGAAAGTTCATGTGATAAAATTTTGAAAACTCATGACTATTTTTAAAATAGGCCAAATACCTCCCTGGGTCCTTTAAGTTTTACGTTTATTTCACATAAGTCCTTTAAGTTTCTAAGGTTTCAAATAGGTCCTTTAAGTTTCGAGTTTGTTTTGGATAGATCCTTTAAGTTTATAAGGTTTCAGATAGGTCCTTTAAGTTTCGAGTTTGTTTCAGATAGGTCATTTAACTTTGGCTTAACGGAGGTTGATAGAAAGGACATATCTGAAACAAACTCGAAACTTAAAGGATCCATCTGATACCTTATAAACATAAAGGACCTATCCGAAACAAACTTGAAACTTAAAGGACCTATCTGAAACCTTAGAAACTTAAAAGATCTATCTGAAACAAACATGAAACTTAAAGGACTCGGAGAGGTATTTGACCGTTAAAATACCAACATTAATGCAGTATTTCTATTAACTATTTTATTTTAGGGTTAAATATTTTTTTGGTCTCTATAAATATACCAACTTTTTGTTTTAGTCCTTCTAAAAAAAAACTCTCATTTAGCTTTGATGTTTGCTCTGATCTTAAAGAGCTTCGTTGACTTAACTCACCTAAACTTTTGTTCAAAAAAAACTAATACATGTATTTAGTTACGATTATAAATAAAAAGAGGGCGAGAAATCAAATCTTCTCATTTATCGTATTTCTCATCTTCGATGAGTCATCGTTGAGCACTTTACCTTCAAAACCCTAGATCTCTAAAATCTACCATCAACTCTTTCTTCCTCCATCCCACCCTCCTTCATCTTGCAAAATTCATCGAAAAAATTCAAAGATGGTCAAGATATCATAGATCTCAACATTTTTTTTTCCAATTCTTTCTCCACCCTTTCGCTTTTCCCGACCTTTCTTCGCTTCTCTTTCTCTTACCCAATTTTTTCATTTCTCTTAATCCTGTAGCATTCAACCGTTTGAATCATCACTCTATTTTTCATTTTGTTCCAATCAAGACCTTAGAGTCATTTGGAATTGCATCTCAACCTTCTAAAGTGTGCAAAAGGGATAAGTAAGTACGATTTTTTCGCATGCATGACTATATTGTGTCTTTTACTGCTTATTGACACTAAATATTTTTAATTTTTTGTTAGGTTTCATCCCTATTGTATATTATCTGGACATTGAGATAAGCGTAGACTAAAATAAATTTTCTCCAAAAAAAAAAAGGTAAGGAGTCTCTTCTGCAATTTTTTAATTTTTTCGCCTCTCTTTCTCTTACCTAATTTTTTCATTTCTCTCAGTCCTGTTGCATATAAGCGTTTGAATCATCTCTCTATTTTGTTTCATTTTGTTCCAATCAAGACCTTAGAGAAATTTGGAATTGCATCGCAGCCTTTTCAAGTGCGCAAAAGGGATAAGTAAGTATGATTTTTTCGCATGGATGACTATATTGTGTCTTTTATCGCTTATTGACACTAAATATTTCTAATTTTTTTTCAGGTTTCATCCCTACTGTATATTATCTGGACATTGAGATAAGTGTAGACTAAGATAAATTTTCTCCACAAAAAAAAAGTAAGGAGACTCTTCTGCAATTTTTTAATTTCTCCGCTTCTCTTTCTCGTATCCAATTTTTTCATTTCTCTTAGTTTGGTTGTATACAACCATTTGAATCATCTCTCTATTTTGTTTCATTTTGTTCCAATCAAGACCTCAGAGTAATTTGGAATTGCATCTCAACCTTCTCAAGTGCGCAAAAGGGATAAGTAAGTATGATTTTTCCGCATGCATGACTATATTGTGTCTTTTACCGCTTATTGACACTAAATATTTTTGATTTTTTTTGTCAAGTTTCATCCTTGTTGTATATTATCTGGACATTGAGATGAGCGTAGACTAAGATAAATTTTCTCCAAAAAAAAAGGTAAGGACACTCTTCTGCAATTTTTTAATTTCTCCGCTTCTCTTTCTCTTAACCAATTTTTTCATTTCTCTTAGTCTGGTTGCATACAACCATTTGAATCATCTTTCTATTTTGTTCCAATCAAGACCTTAGAGTAATTTAGAATTGTATCTCAACCTTCTCAAGTGCGCAAAAGGGATAAGTAAGTATGATTTTTCCACATGCATGACTATATTGTGCCTTTTACTGCTTATTGACACTAAATATTTCTGATTTTTTGTCAGGTTTCATCCATGTTGTATATTGTCAGGATATTGAGATAAGCGTAGACAAAGATCAATTTTCTCCCAAAAAAAATGGTAAGCAAACTCTTCTACAATTTTTATTTTTTTTTGAAAACTCGGTATCCGATCTCTTCTACAATTTTTTAATAGGAATTTGTAAATAAATATATGTTTATATTCAAAACTTGTGAAATTTGTTGTTAAAAAATTTGTGAAAGTTGATGGTGATTTGATTTGTATTAACTAAAAAACTTAAATTACTAATACATATATTAAAGACGGTTTTTTTTTCTAAAGAACGAAGGAAAAAAAAAACTTGATCTCTCCGGTTTTGAAGTTTTTAACACTTGGTAATGAAGTTAAAAATAAATATTTTTTGTCAATAATTTGTTCTTTTTCAAATGAATATTCCTTGTGACTAAACTTTTAGAACTTTATGTTACTTGTTATGCTACGATAACCCTCTTCGGTTAGTTTGGTGGTGCTGGTTTAGGATTTTAGAGTGTGGTTATCTCAAGATTTCATGTTCGATTCTCCATTGCAAATTTTAGTGGGTTAGTCCATGTAAAATTTTGTTGACTTTAAATCGGGCCTTCGTAATTAAACGGTAAGATTGAACCCTTCAAATTAGATGTTTATCGGGTAAGATATTGAATTTTCAAAATAAAATTGTTAAGCCATGACATCACCCGACACAAAATAAGGTGAAGTTACGTACCCAGAACTACATCTAATCCAAAGCAAAAAAACCATAACCCAATTGTTTTTTTGCAGGGTTCATAACCCAATTATTGATGATCCTATACATACTTAATTATAGTATCCAAATTTGACACCCACGGATCAACCCGGGCTCTGAGTACTTAATTATTGATGCATATTTTTAAACTCAGGCATCACCTTTTCTTCTTAGCCAATCCACCCAATACCACCATTCAATTTAGTTGATATCTTATAATAACTAATTTTCAATTTAGTTAATGCAAAATGAAAATTAATTTCTATTACATCCAATTTATATGTTAGGATACTTAGTATTCTGCTAATTCTATAATGGCTGGTGTGTGCAACTAGAATTATGAATTTCATTTCAAGAACTATGATTTATTGTTATAAACTATTAGATTTTGAACTAATTGAATTTTTTAAGTGTTTCATGTTCTTAATTACTTAAACATTGATAACTACCAGACATACGTGTTTTTTTTGTCAAATATACATCCGATAAATAACTACTGGATATGAATTTAGGGGGTCTTAGAGATATTAAGGGGTTTAAAGAGAAACGTTCATATATGTCACTGTGTTCTAGCTTATGAATTTTTTAACATTCTCAATTACTTAGAGAACTTTTTGCTGGTTTCTTTTTCCCATATAAGTTTTGAGATCTTATGTAAATTTTGCTTTTATTTCAAACTATTGATTGTTGTTCTTTATTGATAAAAATTATTTATATTGATACAAAACTCTTTTGTTGTGTGTTAGGTTTTTTCACAAATCATAAATTCATTGGCAAACCACTCAGTAGTACCAAGATTGAAGAATCAAGGGGATTGCAAGGTTTCTCTTTTAGATTTACCTGATGAACTTGTGGATTGCATCCTCAAGTGTCTTTCACCACAAGATTTGTTTAGGGTAGCACAAGTGTGTACTCATTTGAGGAATATTAGTAGAAAGGATCATCTGTGGGAGAAACATGTGGAACGAAAATGGAGCAGGTTGCTAGGTAATGATGTTTACCATGAATGGGAGTATCATACAACAAAATATAAGGAACTATTAGTGGATCAGAATTTGAGTGGATCATTAGGTACTATTAGTGGTGATTCTTCATTTGAACGTGTTCATTCTTATTTGAGAAGCAATAGATCCATGACTGATTTGATTAAAAATCATTCAAAAATGGCTCTATATATTTTTCTTGAGACCGGCCGCTTCTGGTTTCCTGCTCAAGTCTATAAGGTATGATCAACAATAACTACTATTATGTAATTTTATTGTTATATACTATACTATAGTCTAAGTATTTTTTGTGTCTACATCTTTTATTCTTTGATTTAAAATCAGTTTAATCATATAGAACTTTTCATGCAGGCTACACTGTTAACATTATACTGTTATGATGCCATTGTTAGTTATGATTCTAAAACAAACACCTTTCAATCAAGGTACAATTCACTCCCTTATAATAAATTTAATATGAAACATAAATTTAATCAAATATTTTATAGGACTCCATATGGCAGAAGGCGATTGATTGAGAGAGATATTCCCTGGGATATGTTGAGAATGCCACCACCAAAGACTTATTTAGTGGATTATTATGAGCATAACCATCTGAATAATTTGAAACCAGGAGATTATATCGAGATTCAAAAGAGAGGAAGAAGAACATTCCCTATTTTTGGTAACAAAAATCCACTTTATCATATATATATACTCTTATCCAATTTCATTGTGTATAAAAAATGGTAATCATATAGCTAATTTATTTATTTTTGAATGAGTTATATATAGATTGGGCACATGCTGTAGTTTGCCATTTGGAGTCATGTGACGAGCTGGATGCCAACCGTTGCTCATGCAAAGACAGTGGTAATGTTCCATAAATAGATATCTAACTATTTTTTATGTCATTTTTGTTCCTTTCTTGTTTTCTTTGAAATGCAAGGCTATTGAAAATTTACAATTTTTGTTGCCAGACATTTTGATTATGGGGTTTTCCAGATGCAACTTCTACGTGGAGTATTCATTGAGTAAATCAATGAAACATGGAGAAGCATATAGAGAATTCAACTTTCTCAATGGAATCAGAAAACTTGATGAGGAGGAGATTGAAAAGTGGAACAAAGTCATTTTGACTAGAAATAATAGGTTTGCGCCTATTGAATGAGTTGACTATGCTATTTATTACAATTTCAATTTGGTCTTAAATACATTAATTTCTTTCAAAGGAGGATGGGAAAAAACATGTTCAAACATGATGTGAGACACAACGTGGATGTAAGACAAATGTAACTTGTTTAATATGTTGTAATTTTATTTCTTGATTTAAAATATTATGGAGGTGTGCTACATAGTCAAATGCTATTTGACATGATCTTATTGTGGATAAATTAACCAAGGTGGGTGAGATTGAAATTGGATGGTTATACTCTCTGTAGTGGCGAGGGTTGGTACGTCATCATCCATCTCAGAGATTTTTCAGTGCTATTATTGAAGTTTTTCTTACTCAAGCATTTTTATCATTCAATGTTCACCCACGATATTTCAAGTATATATCCTTCAAAAAGAGTGATGGGTATGACAAGATCCATTCCTCGAGTGACTCAATGCATGGCATTCTAATATTAGGGTCAATGTCCCTATATAGTGATGCACAAATAACTTAGTAAATATCTTGCTCATCATCTCCTCCAACAGTGTTATTTTCTTCGATCTTTACATGTTTACCAAGCATATTAATGATAGTTATATATGATGCGAGCAATGAAAGACCCATGAATGAAGCAACTTGACGATAAACTCTTGGAAGGGTGCATGAAAGTGCAATGATGTAGTCCATGCACTGATGCACTTGTCAAATAAAACCTGGTCAAACAACTGTTTGTCACAAATGACTTCCTAAAGGACAAATTTGTTTGATCGGAGCATTTTGTACATAAGTGTGAAATTTGAGGGAATATTTGTTTATAGGTGCAATGTTACCATTAAAAAAATTCAGATATTTTTTTCAAAAAAAAAATGGAAAAAATTAAAGCAATTACCCATATGACATACCATTATCTTTTAGATCACATGGTAGTGTCACATAAACGGTTAACTACTACATCATGTTGACTAACGGAGGGGCAAACCAATAAACATTTAACAATTTTAAGAATTTTTTTACCTTTTGTCTAATTTGAGGGAGGTATTTCCAAGAATTTACAATTTTGGTTTTTTTTTTTTTGTGTGTGTGTGGCTATTTACTCAATCTTAACTCTTAAGGCATAGGTCTCAACTATACTTAATGCTGATTCACAAGGTTATATAGTAACTAAGACCGCTCACAATTGGGGTGACTTAGTTTCATAAGTCTTATCTCATTGAGGAGAAAACAAAAAAATAGTACTTTTAGAGAATAGGAGCTCAAATAAGCTTTATCTCTCTTCACAAGTCCTACACTTTTTTAATTTTAAATTTTTAATATTAAAACATTAAAATGTAATGATATATAATTATAAATGAGACTTATTTAATAATTTTGTAGAGATGTTGAATTGGAGGGATAAAATATTTATTAAGTATTATCATAAAAAAATTAAAATAATAAGAGTTATGTGTACACGTGAGATCCATTTAAGTATCAAAAAATATAGTTCTCCATCGTGAATGCTTCAAGGGTATTATATTTTAAGTCAAATACATATGTGATCTTTTAAGTTAAATGTTTGTAACAAGTTAGTCTTGTAAGTTATTACAATTTTACTGATTAAAATAAATATTCCACGTAAAGACTACAAAATGTTTTTGATTGCCAATTCAATCGAAAAATATTTGGTATAAACGGATTAATCTTTTAAAAATATTATACTTAGAATCCATTTAATGTGTGTTCTTTTTAAGGTCTCAAGTTCGACTCTTCTGCTCTCAATTTTGATGGATTAGTTCGTACTTTAGTTGACCCCTCACAAATGGACGGTGAGAATTATTCGGTTCGGATACCAAGTTATAAAAAAATTACAAGGAGAAGAGAACAAGACCACAAACTTTGATTATTAAAATTAGTTTTATGTTTTTACTAAAACACATTATATGACAAGTTTCTTTTCAATTATTTTTTAGGTATAATTAGTATATGATTAGGACAGAACTTAAATAGAAGCACTCATCCGGTATTTTTTATTTCTTTTTAAGTTTTAATTAGTTTGAATACTAAATAACAAAGATACTTTGTTATAAAATAAAAGATGTTTGTTGAGTTATAACTAGTTATAATATGATTAGGACAGAAATTAATTCTTCAAATTTCTTTGGAAATCAAATGGACTTAATTTGTAGCACTCATCTGGTATTTTTTTTTTAGATATAATTAGTTTGAATACTAAATAACAAAGATACTTTGTTATCGAAAAAAAAAAGATACTATATATCTAAAGTTTGATTAACTAGGTAAAAATTGATGTTCTAGATCCAATATTTGCAACCTGGAAATATTAGATAGAATGAGAAAATCAACTTGAAAAATACATAACTTCGAAACGAGAAAAATAATAATGCAATATATTAAAGAAAATAAGAAATTGTACCTGATTTCCTATTTCTTGAAGTGTACTAACTTCTTGTGCAGTAAATAATTAGCCAAGGAAATATATTGATTTCACTAGATGTTATTTTTTTCGATGGAAGTTACAACTTTTGAAGTGGGAAGAAAAGATTCAATAGACCATTAGATTGTGAGGGCTGCTATCTTAGACATACTACATACACAACTATTGTTGGATAATGTAGAAGCTAAGATGACCACCACACAACTTAACCCATTATTTGAATCTTTTCTCCCCCTTCAGAAATTATAACTCCCTTGTAGAACCCAATGAAGCATCTGCAATGGAGTGAGGGAGCAAAAGAAATACATTTGGTGGAGAAAGATGGAAGAAAAGCAAGAAAGAAAAGGAGAGAGATGTATAACATGACAAAGAAACAAAGTTTGATAAACCTATTTATTTTGAAAAGATTCTGTATGAAACCATTTTTCTATGCAAAGCTTAATTACAATGCCTAAAATGTTGATAATGAGTTCCATTGATTTGGAAAGTTGGTGCAAAATCATTGTCACTTTATTACTAGTAACATTTAAATGAATGTAGGTAGATAGATAAATAAATGTTGATAACTGATGTAGATGTAGAAGTTTTTCTTTTTAATCTTTCCATTTTTTGTCGTTTTCTAATTTCTAGTATACATTATTACTAAGATAAAACATTGGTTAACCTCACTTTTGAGGTAAGCTTGCTCCACCATCCATGTTTTGCATAAGGTTAATGACTATCTTCTTATTATAAAAGCTTATAAGGTTAAGCTATTGATTAACCCTAATCATAAGTTAAATTTCCCTCCTAAACATCTTAACCTAGCTTCCTTAGGAAGTCTCACCTGTGCATTTAATGCGGTATTAAAAGCTATTTTCTCCCTCCTTTGCTGCCTTTCAAAGCTTCCACAACAAGCTATGCGCATTGAATGTAGTGGGTTAATAAACCCAATCAGCTTTCCACCCACTATATTACATTGCATTACATGCATTGCTCCTACTTCATTTGAATTTGAAAGACCATGTATCAACTTTGAAAGACCATTGCTACTGATAATTAGTATCCTTGAAAAACCAATTAGGGAACCATTTAACTTATCACTACAACAACTATGGTTGATTACAATTTTAGATTTCATTTTCATCTCTACACGTATCTTTCCTCCTTTTTCTATACCTATCTCAATCTCTAAGAGTACAATTTTTATTTCTCTACTCTTCCCTCTCACACTTCTACATTTTAATGGAAACAAAATCTAATGCCTTATGAGCTTGGTGTGTGATGATTTTTAGTCCGACCACATAACTATTGGCTAAGGAGGTCCAGTTTTGTAAGGTTAGACAGATAATTCCATGAACCTATTTTCTTCACAATTGCATTCACTACATAATTCTGCTTTGTCTTATATTAATTTATGACCACTAGGTGATATTTTTATTTTTATTTTGCAGAAGAAGGAATTTTTGGAATGGTTCAACAACATATCAACTGAAGTTTGAGGGGAGTGAGCTCAGGAGTTGGTTGTGAGTTTCTTTCTTTGTCAATGTCTTTTTAATATGGTTTATTTTCTTTCTCTATTAGGAGGTTGGAAGTCTATGCAAGCAAGACAAAACCCGTTAAGTGTTGAACCTTAATAATCAATTTCTAGCAGCAGACTTTAAAAAATTGGGAACTAGGTATGCAACACAATGAATAAACAATTTTAGGGAATGATAATTCTTTGTGTAGAGCTTTATATGTTGTAATTGATTGATTCCTTCGGTAACGAAGTATTAATAATCATACTCTTATAATGAATGATA
>Ga0228711_1004581_pt1 | contig 21211 bp, 8 predicted proteins | sample MedpolnodulmetaG_2_FD_177996 | JGI IMG/M metagenome (GOLD analysis project Ga0228711, IMG submission 177996) | Root nodule microbial communities from Medicago polymorpha collected in Santa Monica, California, United States - brown nodules | ecosystem: Host-associated > Plants > Roots > Nodule... | reverse complement strand
TAAAATTGCATAACTCTTCCTTCAAATTTTTTTTTTGCATAACTCTCATTATTTTTGTGACTATCGCACATGGTGGTCTAATTAACCCGTTAGTCAGTCTTAGGTTTTATTTTTGCACACATCAAAGACCTTCCAACATCTTAATGCCCCTACTTGAGTTTTATATTTTGTGATGTTTCGGTTTTCTCTAATTTTTGTTAGGTATCTACCAATACTTGTTTTGTTAATGTGTTTTTCCCTTTGAGGCACTCTTTTTGCATTAATGGGACGGTTTAACCTATTCTATTTATCGGCTTTTAAATTTTTTATTATTTTTTGTTAGATAGAGAAATTGACAAAGGAAAAAGATGTAGAATATAGCTTATATATGTATAAAATTTTAATTGTTGATAAGATCATTTGAGTTAATTCTATATATAATAGTATTTTTATATACGGGTAAACAGTAATATATGAATTGAAAAAATGCCCTTTGCATCTCTTTTATCAAAAAATATCACAAAGAGATACATTAGCGCAATAAAAAGAGCAGAAAGACGGACTCGTCTTTTCGTTAGTATATATAAAGAGATACACTATTTTGGCTGACTTTTTCACTTCTAATTATACCCTTAAACAAATTTGTCTATAAGAATGATATATTGTTGGTGTCATTCAAAAAGATAAGTATAATTTGTTAAAGTGTAAAATATCTATACATATCTTATATTTAAAATCAAAATAATTTTAATCAAAATATAAATTTCACAAAAACACTATTGTTTATAATTTATACGCATTAGCGCAATAATAAGAGCTCACAAACACAAAGTACCCGTTTAAATGCTAATATATATATTATATATAATTGTCGGTGTCCTCTATTTGAGTCATAAGCGATGTTGACGTGTCGTGTTAGGTCACATATTTCATGGCTTAATATTGCGTCTAGGCTATGTTTATACTAAAGGTGTATTTGGGTCGGTTTGGATTGGGTTAGACCAAACCAAAAACCCGAACCATATAGAGTACTCTAGTTTGAATGAGGTAAAATAACCACTGTTCTACCATTGGGTTGGTTTGGGCAAACCCGCTAATTTATGGGTTGGGTTGGATTGGGTAATGGGTTACCCAACTTATTTTTCTATTTTTTTAATATTAAATGACTAAATGACAAGTACTCATAATTTTTCTTAAATATTACTCTACTTTTTAATTTTCTTAAAAAAAATTGGTTAATTTATTTTTACTATAATTTTATGTGTAACACCCTAAACGCTTAAAGCGATAAATTACGCGAATCATACAAATCATACAAAACATGCATAAATAATTTTTCAAAACATCACAGCGGAATAATATCATAATATCTCATCAACAGATAATAAAAACATCGAAAGTAGCCATGCCACAAATATCATAATACATCACCAAATATAAATCTTTAGTCTCAAAATATTGAGTGATAAATCTCATAAAGTCATAAAACGTAAATAACAACAGACAGACATCATAATTAGAGCCCGACACTAAGACTCTAAAGAAAGAAACGAAGTAGCTCCAAAGCTAGCCTTAAGCATACTCACAAGAAATCAAACAACTAATCCTACAAGTCGTCTACCTATTCATACAAATAGGCAGACGGTCAACCAAACGATCACTGGAGGTTAGATAATATTCAACAATTAAGATATAATCAAATGAAAGTAATACAACATATTTAATTACAATGATTAACAACACTTAATTAAATCACTCACGATGAATTCATCATCATTAATAAATATCAAGCATACAAGCATAATACTATAACAACTACACTTTCACATCTTCACATATTAATCAAATTTCACCAAGTACATAAACCACCAAGTTCATCAATGCACATAATCACCAAGTTCATCAATGCACATAATAACCAAACACATAAACAAGTATGATACGTATCACAATTATCAAATGTATGCTATGCGCCTAGACACGACTCTATATACATATGGTACCAGTCACCTTCATTTGAGACAACTGAGTCATAATCATCGTCGTCGAATACAAAGTATTCTAGTCATCGTTGTTGGATACAAGTATCATATCGTTGTTGGATATAAATATCCTACTTATGAATGCATGAACATATGACTCAATAATGCATACGTTCACTCAACAAATCATCGGCATTAACATCAAAATTATTGTCATTTTATATGTAAGAACTCATCGACATTGATAAATCATCGTCATTAAAATCATCAACATAATCATCATCATAATCATTATCATTATCAACAACTATCATCTCAAGGAAACAACAAAGTTTCAAAGTCACATTTCACATAAAAGACAAACGTCTAACCACATCATGGCATCTATCATATTAAACACTCAAACATTGTTGATTCGTTCTTATTATATCATATCATCTTGAATACACGGTCAATTACAAGTTACCCGAACATAAAACGTCAATTTGACAAAGTTCGTCTATTTTCACAAAATTCTTCTTTTTCTAAGTAATTCACCAAAAACAAGTCATACATGTTAAAATACTTCAACAAAGCATATACACCTATCACATATGATCACAATAGTATATACATATCCACATCATAAGCCAATTCTGATTAATTCCAAAATTTACCTAAGTTCGTCTCATTTTATCATTTTTCAAAAGAAAACCATTTTTCAAAGCAAGACCAAGTTATAGCTCATGTATGCCATTCAAAATCATTTTAAAATCATTGTTACAGTAAACAACCTTAACCCTACCTTTTTCCCTTGAGAAAAACGAGTTTTGGAAAATTTCATGTTCTTGAACGTTTTTCAAATAATTTCGATTCGATTCATAAAGGTTTAGAAAACATAACAACGGTTAAATACATCAAAAAAATCATTTAGGAAAGTCTGGATCGACCCCCAAGTATCCGGAACACCCAAAACATGGGTTGTTGCACTAAGCAACTCGCCATGGCAAGCTCAAGCTCGCGCAGGCAAGCTGCACCAGAACAGGGAACCCAGTTTTTGGGTTTCCTCTCGGGAACCCATCCAATTTCACCCCAAAAACCCTGATTTTGATCCCCTTTAACGCAAATTTGTCACCAAAAGTTGTTTACTATTTAACATATAAACACATATAACCATGGAATCATAACCTCAATTATGTCAAAATCATCATCTAATTCATTTTCACCAAAAGTTCATATTTTCTCAATCTCATTCAAACTTCACAATCAACCACACCAATTCAAACCCCAACAACATACAAACATATATAATCATTTTATGAAGTGAATTTAAACATGTTCCAACAATAATCACTCATCAATTCATGGTTTACACTTAATTATGCAAAAATCACCAAAACAACTTATCACTAACAACAACTATGAATTTAAGGACATGAACATATCAATTCCATGAAGTTTAACATACGCATAAATACATATAAATTAAGAGCATGTAATTCAACATAAAAGATCACAAAAATTCATAATTCACAATAAGCACTTATGACCCATAATCAAAAAGATGAAGTTATAACTTAATTGAGTGAAAGAATCTATCCCCCTTACCTCTAAGTCTTGAATCTACTAACTTAAGCTTCAATCTCCCCTCTAGCTCTCAAATGCCTAGCTTTCTCTAGTTTCCTCTTCTCAAATAAGCACACATCAACACATATAATACATAATTAAAATAATTCTAGCGAAAAACGAATTGTTACATTATGCATCATAATAAATTATAATATCAACTAAACTCCATCATAAAATACTTGCAACAAACTAAAGTTGCATGACATGAAATTTCAGTAGTATTAAAATAACCAAAAAGTGCAACATCTTGATTTGTAACTCTAGCATGTTTTGATTTTCATTATATAGGGTACAATGTGCATGTTTTGAAAAATATAACTTGATTTATGACCATAACCTTTAGTCTTTTTCTTCTACCCTATGAAAATAAAAATAAAACATATTGACATTATTGAGTAAATGTGTTTTTCAAGTCTGGATCTGATTTTACCTGAAACCCATTTATTTTTATGAGATTTCCATTTTTAAAAACTATACCCACCCAATTATCCAGGCCAATCCATTTTCTTAGATTTTTTTGGTGGATTTGACCGGATTTTCTGGATTGACTCAACCCATATACATCCCTAGTTTATACTAATGGAATATGATGAAATGAGATAAAATTAAATGAAAGGAGTTTATGTTTCATTGTTTAGATTGATAAAGAGAGGATGAAATTGAGTGGAATGCATCCATCAACTACCCTCCAATTTGAGGGGAACAGGATCAAGTCCTTAATTTTTAATTATTATAGGTACTATTTTTTCCCTATGTTTCCTTCTTTCAGCTTCATCAAAGACAACAATAATAATACTAATAATCCTTAAAAAAATAAAATAATAATAATAATACTAATAAAACATGACACTGACGTAGTAATCCAAAAAGATACCAGGATAACCGATGATGCTTCCCTGCTTATTTAGATATGTGCACCACTCACGGGATTAAAAAATGGCATTGTACAATCCACAAGATAGATAGACATTTGTATCTTTATATATAGAAGCTGAATTCAAATAAATCGGGAGCTAGTAAACACCGATAAAAAGCTCAAATGAAGCCATATTTAAGTAGAAAATTAAGCGAAAATTTTATTTTTATAATAGAAATTGAGTGATAAATTCAGGTTATGATATTATCTTTGTATTTATGTGTTTGAGTTTTGGGGGACTGTAAACTACTTTTTATTGCTTATATTTCTTATGTGTATTTCAAGGGTTCAATGGTCATTATATATTTGTTATTAGTGAGATAAAATGAATAAGGAAAATGATAGAGAATATAGTTTATGTAAGTATTAAATTTCAATTAGAACATTTGTTTTAATTCTATAAATAATATATTTTTAAATAAGGGTTAAAAAATAATAGAAAAGTTTTTTCAAAAAAAAAATAGAAAAGTTATAAAGCATATTATATTTTGTTTCAATGGATGGAATGAAAGTTTCAGTCTGTTATATCATAAAATTATCAAACAATGAAACTAAGGAGGGTGTATTGGATTAGGATTTTAAAGGACAATTTTTGTTTGTAAAAGTCTTGAGGATTTTAAAAGACTTTGCAGGATTTTGATGACTTTGAAGATTTTAAAAGAATATTAAGGATTTCAATGGATTTAATTTATAAGATTTTAAAGGATTTGAAATGATTTTATGGGTTTCAGGAGATTTCAACAGATTTTATAAATTTTAAGAAATAATTGAAAAAATATCATAACACACTCTCTTTCACAAAATCTCAATAAAGACTCTTATTTATTTTACTTTATTTTTTACGGGAGAGCTAGAGAGAGGGAGAGGGAGGGAGAGAGAGAGAGAGAGAGAGAGGGAAGGGGGGGAGGGGGGAGGGGGAGAGAGAGAGAGAGGGGAAAAGAGAGAGTAAGAGAGAAGGGAGGAGAGAGAGGGAGAGATAGTAAAATCTTGAAAGAAAAAACAATTCTAAGAAATCTAATGTTTTCATGAAAGACTTTTTCATGCTAAAATTTCTCTAGACAATCCCACAAAATCCATCAAAATCTAATTTATCAAACAATCCTTCCAAATTTGAATGATTTTGAATACCACTAAACTTTTTTTAAGTAATTAAAAGTCTTGATTGAATACCACAAGACTTTTTTTAAATGACAAAGAATCTTGATGGAATAACACAAGACTTTTTTTAAATTGAAAAGAGCCTTGATTGAATACCACTAGACTTTTTCATGATAAAAAAGTCTTTTAAAATCCCTTAGAATCATGATCCAATACACCCCCTTAAATCTCTATCCCTTTTTTTTTCATAAAAAAAAAAAAAGAATAAAAAATTCTCCATTTCATTTCTTAAATCATGATAAAAAAATAATTTAGTCTTTAGAATGAAAAATTAAGCTAGCATAAAATATCAACAATGAGCAATATGAATTATTTTCCCTAAAGAAAAAAGAGCATGAATTATTTATTTAAGAATTTTTCTTATAAAAACCTTCAGGCCTTCCAATATTATTTGTGGCCACAAACATAAGTTCAGAATTAATCTGACATCTAAGATAGCTTTTCCCTTCAGAAACCATGGAGCTTGAAACCAAAAATATTGTATCACCTATGTTCTTATCCTTCTTCTTGTTCATAGTCTTTATCCTATTTTTGAAATCAAAAAAACCAAAGCCTTCAAACTCCAAGTTACCACCAGGCCCACCAACACTACCTATTATAGGAAACTTGCACCAAATTGGTTCAATGCCTCATCATAGCCTAACAAAATTATCACAAAAATATGGACCAATAATGCATATAAAGCTAGGTGAAATTTCCATCATAGTTGTTTCTTCACCTGAAATTGCAAAACAAATAATGAAAACACATGACAACAAATTTTCAAATAGGCCACATCTTCTAGCTGCTGATATTATAACCTATGGTTCTAAGGGCATGACATTTTCACCTTATGGTAGTTATTGGAGACAAATGAGAAAAATTTGCACCTTTGAACTATTAACACCAAAACGTGTTGAATCATTTCAATCAATTAGGGAACAAGAGGTGTCAAATATTGTGAAAGAGATAGGTTTGAATGAAGGGTCATGTATTAATCTTAGTAAGATGATTAATTTATTTTCTTTTGGCTTAACTTCAAGAATTGCTTTAGGAGGAAAATCTGAAGATCAAGAAGCGTTTATGGTTGCTATGAAGGATGTTTTAAAACTAGTTGGTGGTTTTTCTATGGTTGATTTGTTTCCTTCATTTCAAGTGCTTCATTTTTTGACCGGGATAAGGTCAAAGGCTGAGGAGGTGCATAAAGAAATTGATAGGATTCTTGAGAAAATTCTAAGATATCATCAATTGGATACAAGTTTAGAAACAAAGAAATTCAATGATAAAGAAGGTGAAGATTTAGTTGATGTATTACTAAAGCTTCAGAAGCAGAATAATCTTGAGCATCCTCTATCTGACAGCATTATCAAAGCAAACATGTTGGTTAGTATTTAATCTCAAATAAGCTGCAAATAAGTTCTTCTTAACACTTACACAAGTGTTTATGTTATTACTTAATCTCTGATAAGCTGCAAATAAGTTCTTTCAAACATAATCACACACCACGAAAATTTTAGAAGTTGCTTTGTTTATTTACTCTGTATCTTAAGTGAGACACTCCACAATATGTGTACAATTCTTGCAATCGACTTTGGTTGATGTTGCCTTAACCGTGGTCATGTTGCGGTCGCGGAGACATCAAAAACCATGATGTGGCAGCTTAGATTACGATTGCAAACCTTTATTTAAAACCCTATATTTGTACAATTATATGTAAAATTTTGTTGAAAATTATTTACATGTGAATCATTTCTTTCAGGATATCTTTAGTGCTGGAAGTGGTACATCAGCCAAAACCTCAGAGTGGGCAATGTCAGAACTTATCAAAAACCCTAGAGTGATGGAAAAGGCACAAGCCGAGGTAAGAAGGGTATTTGATGCAAAAGGACATGTAGATGAAGCAAACATTCACGAACTAAAATACTTAAAGTCGGTAATAAAAGAAACTTTTCGTGTACATGGTCCTGTTCCATTGTTACTACCAAGGGAATGTAGTGAAAGATGTGAAATTAATGGATATGAAATACCAGCCAAGACTAAAGTCATAGTTAATGCTTCTGCGATTGGAATGGATCCAAACTACTGGAATGAACCTAAGAAGTTTTATCCAGAAAGGTTCACTGATAGCTCAGTTGATTACAAAGGCGTTGATTTTCAGTTTATTCCATTTGGTGCTGGAAGAAGAATGTGTCCTGGCATTACATTTGGCATTGCTAACGTTGAAATCTTACTAGCAAATTTGCTTTTCCATTTTGATTGGAAAATGGTTGATGGAAATAAGGCTGAAGAACTTGACATGAGTGAATTATTTGGTTTGTCGGTTAGAAGGAAACATGATTTGTGCTTGATTCCTATTATGTATCGATCGTCTCCTAAGTTGTAGTTAAATAAAATTGTTTTGAAGTTAATGCAAGAATTAATATGGTTCAGATACAATATATATCTTTGAGGTTTTATTGATAACAAGATACCAAAACTACAAGAACAGTTTGTCTGCCGACAAATTGATCAAGTGTGCATGTTAAATAAGCAAGATAATAAGGCTTAGATCAGACCATATATAAATTAGTAACACAGGAAAGTAATATCTGCCACTTACCGGCTGAGTGAATACATTGTCACTTACTACGAATGATCATCTTTTGTTTACTAACAGAAAGTAAAAAATAGTTAAAGTCTGTTTCATCAAGACAACGATTGTACGCTTGCCGAGATGCAAGCATCTGGTAGCTTACAGTTAGCAAAAAGAAAAGAAAGGAAATGAAAGTTTCAGTACGAATTTTACTGCCAGAATGTCAGTTCAACGACGCTTCAACAATGTAGTAGAAGATAGTCTAGTTAGAGAACTAACCTGAATATTTGATCATCCTACAAAGACCGAAATTAATGATGGCATCTGATACCTAGGTTCCTACATTTACAGCCTATGAAGTTGTACTCTACACTCTACATCGGGTACAAATTCAACGACTCTATGTACTTCTCAATGGCTCTTGTCGCAAGAGATCTCTTCTCATATTTATAAAAGGAACATCATTTCAAATAATGAGGTTAATGAAATATGAAGAATCAAGAAATTGATTATGTATCCTCCAAGGCACAAGCCTAACATTTATAAAAGACATGAGAGCAAGAAGAGAGTCTGATTCAATCCAAAGCTTACTCCAACCCTCTTTTCTTAGCATAATTGATAGAGTGAATTATGGCTAAAAGTTCAGTTTTGAATGCATTGTTGCCAATATTCACGGGAAAGCATTAGACACAAGTTGAACTACAAGCATTGGATGGTTCCCGATAGAAGAACCATATGTATTTACTTTGATCCAACCAACGTTAGGAGGAATCCAAAAAAAAACAGTTATGATGTTCTGAGCTTGCCATAAGAAATTGGAACATTGTTCCTAAGAAACCTTGCCCTACACTGAATTTCCCAATCATCGTTAGAACTGAAAAGCGTCCCGTAAAGATGTAAAATAACAGAGTCATTCAAACTTCTAGATGACTTGATGCCCAAGCCTCCCTCGTGAAAGGCAAGCAAGAAGTTGCTCAGAAAACAGTACAGACTTTTCTAGTGGAAATATCTCCACTCCATATGAAATTTCGAAACCATTTATCAAGTTGCTTCAACATATGTACAGGCCAAAGATAAATGCAAAAAGAAAATGTGAGCATACCATGAATAAGAAACTTGATGAGTTGAACTCTACCCATTATAAACAGAAAAACTCCCTTCCAAGTAGCAAGATTAACATTAATTTTAACACAAATATCATTCATTTAGGCAACATATTTCATAGGGTTGGCAACATTTCCAATTGATGCACAAGGATAAATGGTGTAGTAATTCTTTAAGAAAAAAGAAAGAATCAAATATGTGATCCATAATGTTTCTAATGACGATTTAGATTCTCGTGAATATGAGGTCGACGTGGAAGAATTAAAATGAAGTGAGAGGAAGTTACACTATTCTGTGATGGAGACAATCGCAACTCACCTTTAATGCTTCCAATCTTGTCATTCTAAGTTTGGATTTTGGGTTGCTAATTTCTTTTCCTTGTGCTTTTATTGCGATGGTAACAAATGACGAGGTGCATCCATGGACACCGCATTCGTTATTGATGTTGAAAGACAGTGACCAAGTTTGGTGGCAATATGTTGCCTGAACAGAAGGACAAAGTCTCCTTCCCCATATCTTCTTCTCTTTTATTTTATTTAATTTTTAACATATTTCCATATTGCTACAACTTGCTCCTTTGTTTGCATGCCATTTTTCTTGATTTCTAGTGTCTTGAATTAGTTCTCAAACTTGTTTTGTTGAGTTAACGTGTTCGTTTTTTTTCTTTTTGATATGCCGTGTTTTCAAGTTTCAATCCACTTACTAGTAATTTTGTTGTGTTACATGGTTGCTTCTTCAAATTTCTATTTTAAATATAGCTAGCTTTAATCCCTATGTGGTTGCTTCTTCAAATCCTTGTAATTGAAATGAATTGAATTTGAGAACAATACAATAATTTGGGATCTTTGGGATGATTTGTAAGAACGAGCATGACAAAGTTTAAAAAAAAAAAAAAACAAATGATTTACTTTGCAAAGAAAATGAATCAAAGATCTGTGTTTTATTTATTTGTTTATAGTTGATATATTAGATGTAGAGACGATATAGATGATTCAATTCGAACTACGAGGTATTCACAACTTTATTGCAATTTCAATAATAGCTTTATTTCAAATATTTAAAATCTTGCCATACACATAAATACATATAATTCTCTTCTTATCAACAACAAAAAAAAAAGGCTGAACAAAACTATACTTTGGAGGAAAGTTTATTTCTTCTTAGCTCTTGTGTTTAAATATTTTACATGACTTAGATTTTAACATGTATGTATTTTTCAGATCCTTTGGTATTAAATTTCACTTCCATTTAACATGAGGAGTAGGCTATGGATGATAAGTGAAGGGAATAAGGTGTAAATCAGTTTTTCTAGTAACAGCTACTCCAAAACTCTCACTCATGTCTAAATCTTCCTTTTTGATTGCATTGGGAAGTTTCCAATCAAAGTGGTACATCAACAATGCAAGTGAAAACTCAACATTGACCAATCCAAATGTGACCCCCGGACACATTCTTCTACCACTGCCAAATGGAATAAACTCAAAATTATTACCTTTGTAATAATCTACACAATTGTCAATGAACCTTTCCGGATAAAATCTTTCTGGATCATCCCAATGATTTGGATCTCTTCCAATAGCCCAAGCATTCACTATCACTTTGCTTTTAAATGGTATATCATAACCATTTATTTCACATGCTTGTCGACACTCCCTTGGCAGCAAAAATGCACCAGGAGGGTGTAATCTCAATGTCTCTTTCACAACACATTTTAAATATTTTAATTTATCCATGTCACTTTCGTTGGGTTTTCTTTCTTTATCAAATACCTCTCTTACCTCAGCTTGTAACTTTTTCATTATTCTTGGATTTTTAATCATCTCTGCCATTGCCCATAATATGGTAGAAGCTGATGTCTCACTTCCACCTCCATACATATCCTTAAAAATTTCAAGAAAATAAGCTAGTTAAATTGATTTGAATGACATCCACTAGAAAGTAAAACCCAAATAATATTAATAGACCAATTAGTTAAAAAAAATGGATTCAACACCAAGAAACATAATTTATACTTTTATTTTTCCTTCATAATTTACCTTGGAAAAATTTATTATCCTAATGTACACATGAAATAACTTTATAGTAAGTTGATAAATGTAAGGAAATCATAAACTACTGCTTTACCAAAGATTGAAGGGTACTATTGACAAAACAAAAATTAATATTAAATTAAACTTTGAAAACAATAAAATAGAAATAATTTTTTTTCCTACAAAACCAAAAAAATAAAGTTGTTATGCTTACCAAGATCACAGCCTTGACACTATTATCACTTAAACAATCTTGCTTCAATAGCACATCTACAAGATCTTCTGCCACTTCTTCACTATGATCTTCAATAGCCCTTGATCTATTAACCAACCTATGTTCATCAATAATGTTTTGCAATATCATGTCGGTTTGTTTGTGTAACTTTTCTAGCTTAGGCTTCAACCCAGATAGGTTTTGAAGCCATTTATAAGAAGGGTACAAATCTCCCAAATTAAAACCTCCAGCAACTCTGGTGGCTTCCCATACCAATGATATGAATTTTTTATTTTCCTTGCACTCCTTCCCAAAGGCTACCCTTGAAGTGATTAAAAATATTCTTGAAATCACTTCTTTGGTGAGATTAATTTCTGATCCTTCTTTTGAAGTTATCCATTTGATTAAACTAGTCATCTCTTCGGTTCGAATTGGTTGAAAAGATTGAACACGTTTTGAACTTAAAAGTTCTAGTGCACAAATTTTCCTAACTTGTCTCCAATAATCACCATAAGGTGCAAAAGACACACCAATAGAATTATAACTCATTATCTTTGAAGCTTGGATAGAAGGCCTTGATGCAAATACAAGATCATGTGTTTTCAACACTTCTTTTGCATATTCTGGTGATGAAACCACAATAGTAGAAACTTCTCCAAGCTTTAGATGCATTAAGGGTCCATATTTTGTTGATAAATCCCTTAGCCTATGATGAGGAAGTGAACCAATAAGGTTGTGTATGTTTCCTATAATAGGTAACTTCAATGGACCTGGGGGTAAATTTGGAGTTGATGAGTTGGATTTCTTGGTCACTATTTTGTTTACTATAAACACGAAAATGAGAAGGGAGAAAATGGATGTAAAGTATAGGGTTTGAATATCCATGTTGGAAGCAGAACAATGGCTTTCAGTTTTTGGGATGAAATTCGATTTTAACTAATATATATAGAATGTAAAATTTTCATAATTTTGTTTTATTCTAAAAAGTCTTCGCGAGAATTGCAGAATTGAATCCACGACTATGTATTATGAAATGTATTTTGTTAAAAAAGTATATATGTTCACAACGATCAAAGATCATGCATATCGATAATACTAGGTTGATTTCAAAATAAGTAAAAAAAATATATCTATCATGATCACAATACATATACATAGACTTTTTAAATTTCAATCAAATATATCAATTTCCTTTCTTAGTAGCTAAGGGAAAGCTATACTAGGGAAGACTTTAAAATATGACGACAATAACATATGAAGTTACAAGAAAATCTATTCCATAGTGTGGTCATCCCCTATGAAAAATGCTTCAGTACCCTTTTCCTATTTCAAATTAACCCTCCACAATTTTTGGGAAATTCGGTGCAACTTCCATGCTCCGACCGGCTAACACCATGATAAGCAATGCATGAGGGTGCTCCATCTTCACCGTCGTTGTAGCTCCAAATTTCAACCAGGTTTGTTTCGAAACACAAATACCTAAAACGGGTACCATAAAAGCTAACATCTCCAAAACAAATTATGGATTGATGACAATTTTGCAAATGTAGTAAAATGTGCAAGTAAAAGTGATAAATCTGGATTGTATCAATATAGATTGTGTTTAACTTAAATGGACAACAAGGATTTTTATACATAGGGGAAAATGTGCATGAATATTTGATTTGTCATCGGAAATAAAATTACAAATTACCTTGGAATGGTTATAAAGGATTAAGATTTGAATCCCCTCCTTTATACTAACAAATTCTCGAATTCTCTATCCATACAATTAAGTTTGATATATATAGTTGAAATTGAGAAAAAAGATTTACACTAATTTCAAGGCTCAATCTATTTTTCAAACAAGAACCCCAATAATCCGAAAGTTATGTCGTCTCGCAAGCAAGTCATATCAACAAGAGAGATTCGATAGAATCATATGCTTTCAAAACCACTAGCTCGCATGGCGAGCCAATCTCCTTTCAAAGTGAGATTATACAAAAAAGAGTTTTGCTAGCAAGTGCTCTAAGGAAATTGTTTAAGGAAACCATAAATAAAAATGTTATGTTGAAAACATAAGTCAAACATATAAAAAAAAGTAATAATCGCACGTATTTCTATGCAAAACCTACTACTATTGATTGCTTAAACAATGTCTTATGGACAATTGTTAACATCTTCATACAAAAAACGGTTCGTTTTCAGCAACATTGGCTCACAAGCTGGTACCGTCGCAATACAAGATTTTTCAAAAAACTGAAAATATGCATATGATGAAAAATAAACAAACAAGTTTAAATTTAGCACCTACATACCCCGAAAGCTGCTTAATTTTAAATTTAGTGAACCAATATATCCTCTACAAATGGTGAGACTAATCTCTCGAGTTTGGTAATAACTGACAACGCTCACTCTCAAAATATTTAACACTGTTGTATTTTTAGGGTTCGGTTCGAATTTAAAACTTATCAAATTGTAAGAGATTTCTTATCATCTTAGTCAAGTGCATAAAAACTAGAAATTGTTGTTAAATATTAATTTCTGTTTAGTTTTGTAAATATTTAAAACAAAATAAATGAAAACTTGATCTCGCATCTCCATCATCGCAATTTCTTTTAATTAATTAATGAAACCCAAACCCGCCATACCTCTCTTCCCTTTCTCAATCACTATAGTCTTTTGTTTCATTTTTAAATAGTACATTCTGTTTCTTTTGTTGGTCCAGTAAAAAAAAAATCAATATTAACTGATGTTTTATCAATGATATTCCTAACAATTTATTGCAAAGGAAGAAAAAAAGTGAAATACTCATTTTGTTCCAAAGCAAAGGTTGTTTAACGTTTGAGCTTTGGTCCTCTTTGTAATAAAAAACAGGTCGTTTAATGTTTTTCACATAAATTATTAATGATTAACTATTTTCCTACATGCATAGTGTAATATAATGACTTTAAAATACTCAAGATTAATTTGTGGATAAAAGTAATACGACACTTATTTTTAGAACAAATAGAATTATAAATAGTTAAGATTGTGAGGATGAAAACATAAAGTGGTTATTAAGTACCAAAAACAAAATAAATTTTTTTGTGAGGATGAAAACATTCAGTTTAATTTTTTAGAGACTAAAATCAAAATTCGTTATATTCATAGGGACAAAAAACTTATTTAACCCTAAAAAAAATGGGTCAATGAGATTATGTGGTTCTTGAGAACTTAAAACAAAATAGTCAAAAAAAAAAAAACTTAAAACAAAAGTAACTCGATTGGTGAGTTACGGGGCATCGAACGTGTTTAAAACAAGAGATCTTAAAAACTGAACAATGTTTCTTTGACACCCTTTTCCTTGTACCTCTCTTGTACACATGCCCATGTGAATGTCAACTTTTTAATTTTGTTAAAAAGGCAGGGGCAAAATTGATATTTCATATGTCCTTTTCTTCTAACATTCTCAGCCCCTCTCTCTTTCACTTTTCTTCTCCTAGTCACCCTCTCTTTCTCCCTTTGAAGGTCGGTCGTCGTCTTTCACTCTCTCTCACCGGCATCTCACTCTTTATCCCTCTATCCCTCAACAGTACCCACCAACTACTACCACCATCATCCTCCTCCATCACCGACCACCACTGCCACAATCGTTCTCATCCTTCCTCGTCAGCCACTACCATAGCCGATGGGTAAGATCTACGTTTTCGGCAACGTCGCCGTCACCGATCTAAAATTAGAGAGACTGGAGAGGAAGAGGAATTTAATGGTGAGTGGAGAGAGATGACAGCAAGGAAGGAGAGAGATGAGAACGGTTAGGACGAAGGTTTTTCGCCGTCGTTGTCGAGAATAAAAGAGGACCGGTGATGATAGAGCAAAGGGGACGGCGATGGTTGAGTGAGAGGGGAGAGAATGCGGACGGCAACGGCAGAGGCAAGTTCTATGTACGAGTACGGTGACAGTGGTGGCGGTGACAGAGGCTGGAGGGGGAGGGTGCCGGTGGAGAGAAAAGGAAGAGAGAGGAGGGGAAGTGATGAGTGAGAGAGAGAGAGAGATAGAGAGAGAGAGAGAGAAGGTCACGTGTTGCATTACTATGTGGAGGTACAATGCCACCTAAGTATGTCAATGTATCATTGCTCTAAAAACTAAAGTAACCACTTATTTTAACTTTTAAGAAGTTGAATGCACGGCTTTTGATATGTATATCAATATTATATAAGGAAAACAACTTCTTTCGGCTCTTTTTAGCTGGTTTTACTCTTTTAAAAAATGTCTTCAATTTTCAATACTAATAACACATGTAACAAATAAATAAAATATATTTAATATTAAAACAAAAGTGTAACAAACTAGATTGATGTATTTATACTTACTTTTTCATTATCCCATTTATACATGTAAACAACAATTTTTTCTATAATAAAAGATTGTTATAGGTGTCATTAAAAAAAATGAGAATTTAGATTATAATTTTGTGTTATATTGTTAGTTTCATTGAAATAGATACTCATGATTAGTTTGATTTGTTATAATTTGAAAACAAAAAACATTTATATTTTTAATTTGAATCATAATTAATATTTCATAAAAAAATACCGTTAATAATTTTCAAACGTTAGCGCGATAAAAAGAGCGGAAAGACGAGCACGTGAATGCTCGTCTTTTTGCTAGTTTCTATAATGAGTTTTTTAACCTATGGCTTCGAAGAAACAAAGTTAACATTTGCCATAAAAAAATTGATCAGCACAAGATACATTTTCTTATCATAAATTTATAACTCACAAACTAAACAGTTAATGTACCCATCGAACAAAACAATTCGCGTCATACCTTTACCAAAATAAAGACGTAAATGTCATAAAATGTTTTTACTGATATTTTTGGTGGCTATGACTGTGTCAGATTTCAATAAAGAATTAGGAATAATCTATCCTAGTGGTTTTTAGCATGTATTAATTTTTTAATGAAGCACGGTTTGAATGGTAGGATGTTTCACTCGTCATGGATTGAATTGCCAAACAAGTTATGCTTCATTCGAAACAAAATCTCTATACAAAATCCGTTCCTTGGGATTCAAATCTATTGCACAGTTGGCCGTAAAATATCGATATACTCCGGAGTATTATATACAATTTCAAATAATTATGCATTGATTGCAATTCAAAATCATGTAATTCTACAACATTACATCACCACAATGCAATGGGCATTTATTCAACAAAACAAATGACATTGTATTATTTTAACGGTTGATGCTAACATGTGCTTGCATCCAGGGCACCGTTAAGGATTCTTAGAATAAAAAAGAAAAAAAAAACTTAAATGCACGTTTGATCCACTTATTTTAATCTCTATTTTTAAAACCATCATCTATCAGTTTTGATGATTTGTCTCTCTATTTTTTGGTTGATCTAATTAATTTTAATGAAAAAAAAAAGTTTTGTAAAGAATTAAACTGAGTAACATATACTTGCATTACACACTTTATACCACTAAGCCACTGACATTTTTTTATATTTAAGTGTTGCTTTTAAAAAAGATAAGTAGGAACCGCCTATGCAACCACACATACTCCATTCCACATGAGCAAAATTCTAATTAGAAAATATGTAGTAACCACCCCACTATGCAACCGTGAGCAAAACTCAATTTGCAAATATGTAGTAACCGCCCAACTATGCAAGTTCATCGTATATGCTTATATTGTGTTAATTTTAATTTTGACTACTTTTTATGGTTAAACCCTTGATTGATTATATTTATTTGAAAATATATGCTTATATTGTTCTCATCTTATAGTTAATTAATAAATCGATTCAATTTTTTAAAACACTATTGTAATCTATTAAATGATAGTAGATTGTTTCTTATAACTGATTAATTAATGAATGATTTCTAATAATATAGTTGATTTGATACCTATATATAAAACTTTAAAAAAAAACGTGCATCACATGGATTTATAATAATAATTAATTATATACATAATAAAACTAATTGATTAATTATTAAAAAAATTAATTAAATTATAAAAAGGAAGGGAATTAGATTGGAAACCATGAACCCTAATTTCTAAAATCCTCGGTCTTCATCCACTCATCCATCCATCTCTGTCTTTTCCAATCAAACCCAACCACCTCATTCTTTCTCGTTTTCGAATTCTCGTTTTTTAAGAACATCACCTCTTAGATCAATGGATGAGGGATCTAGATCCGGTGCTGTTACAGCAGGACGCTGTAACAGATTTTGACCATACAATCTATAATTGACGGTTGAGATTGTTTTACCATGTAAAATTGATTTATTAATATGAACCGTCGGATCACAAATCAATGGTCAAGATTCCCTACAGCGTGAAACTGCGTGCTGTTTTTACGGCTGGGAGTCCATGGATGAGAAGTGGATTCTGGCAAATAATTTCCAAGAATAATTTCATGTGGCAATTTTCAAAAAAAAATAAATTATTAGACCCTCTCTGGACCCCTGTGATTCCTGATTAGCAAAAACAATTGGGCATTATGCAGTTGCTAAACCTGCGAAATTCTAAAGCAAGCAGATTAATTTATGTAGCAACTCATTACTAGTCTCAATCCAAGCAAGAATGTCATTAACAGGAGGGTCACACGACACTATACTTTTCAATATTCTCTCCAAATCTATTTATTATGTCTAAAACTAATTATGAATTATTATTATAAATGACATGGAAAATGAAAGAAATACAACACACATGTCACATCATTGTCACATCATTGATAAGAGTGTCAAATTGTCAAATCTGATGGTGACTAAAAAAATCTCAAAGAAATGTAAAATAGGAGGACCAAAATGGTTGTTTTTGAAATGGAGGGACTAAAATTTTGATTAAATTAAAATAGAAGGATTAAAATTGCATTTAAGCCAAAAAAATATAAGTATTTATTAAGAAATATTAATTTTCAACCTTTTAGAAAATAAATCAGCACCTGTTTCAATATATAATTTTTAACTTTGGTATACTAACCTAACTTAAAAGCACATATTAGCATTACTTTTTATTTTATTTTAATTGTGATTTGAGGTATACTAACATAACTTAAAAGCACATATTAGCATTATTTTTTTTATTTTAATTGTGATTTGAGCATTCTTTCAAGAAGATGATTATTCGAGTTTCGGTTCCAAAACTAATATATTCCTTTTTAGGTACCATCGATACAAAAAATTTGGTTTGAAAAGACAAAAAATCTAATATAATAAAACAACTCAATCACCGCACATGGGCTGCTTCGATTAAGAAGAAAGAATAGTCAAAGATTACATAAAAGACACAAAAATGACGTCAAGAAAATAGTTGTTCACACATATCATAAGGTCGAGACACACGAGTAAAATACTTTATTGTCCATCAGTAGTTAACTGCCGAGGAATTGCAAAACCGGCTGCAGTTAACTGCTGAGAAAACTGTTTCATCAGATGAAACAGTCATCTGCTCCCCCTACACATTATTTTATCATCAACTTTCATAACACTTCCATTCAATCCCCAAATCCAATATTTTTTTTCATCAAATCTTACTTCAAAATCATTGAAGCATCAAGCATAGGAGGTATCAACACACTTTTGATGTAAAAAAACAGGTATTGAACATTTTAATCGGTTGATTTTTAGCTGTTTTTGTAGTTTTTTAAGTGAGTTTACGTGAGTTTTTTACGTCCTTTGAACACAACCACAAATTTCTTTGTCCATGCACAATGTTTTCCTACAACATGACTCTTCCAAAGCAATGTTGTTCAAAGCCCATCTAGACACGTGACAGTGAGAACTTAAACTCACGTAAAAAAACTATAAAAACAGCTAAAAATCAACTAATTAACAAAAATCCCCTTAATGATGGAATCTTCCATCTATTAAGACAGCACTGCCAAGACATGACCTTAATATCATCAACTATATCAACAATCCCCTTAATACTATCTTTGAAGATTCTATCATTCCTAGTTTTCCAAATCACCAATAGAGACGTATGCCAAATTAACAAAAATCATTTACAAAGCTTCTTATTTCGCACCTCCGCGCTCCAACATTCAAAGTGCACAAACAAGTAATGAAAGGAATATTTAACCACCAAAATACCTTATCCCGCACCTAAAACACGACATCACAATGTAAGAAAATATGCGAAGCGCTTTCTTCACCATCATTACAAAAAGCGCAATTTAAATTTACACCCGATTGCAAAACGTTCCTCGTTACCAAATTCATTTTGGTTGAAATACGATCTAGAAGGACTTTTCAAGAGAACGCCACAACCTTTGAAGGAGACGGATTTTTCCAAATTGACCCATAAAGTATCTCTTCCGAGTTAATCAAAATCACATTCGGAAACAACACATCATATATCAAATTAATTATAAGAACTCACTGAGAAATCTCCTCCCTCCTCTGCCTTCCAACACGACACATTATCCCTCTCCCTTAGCATGACTCATCCAAAATCTCCATAAGCCCCTCTAACATTTCATTCTCCCACACAAAAAAGTTTCTACGCCATACAAGTGACCATTCTAGGAAGCCATCATTCAAGTTGCACAACTCACCCAACTTTGCTTCGTTATGATTAGTGATTGAATAAAAACGTGGAAAAATAACACGGACAGGAGCAACCCTCACCCAAGGATCATGCCAAAAACTATTATTCAATGGTTTTTTCTAAATTGCCTTTAGAAATTGATGGGCAATTTACCCAAACCAATAAAAAACAGCCACATGTCTAAAAATAACATTTATTATTTTATTTTATTATTTTAACATGTATTTTATTATTTGCATATTCACCCCATTTTAAATTAATGATATTTTATAATTTGAACCATCAAATTAATTATATTTTCCTTTGAATCCAATCATTATCCAACCCCTTTTTTTCCTTCGAAATCTGGGCTACGACATGCCTTTATTCATTCCAATTAAGAATGAATTTACAAAAATCATTAAAAATAAAAAATATCACCGCTGGGAATCGAACCAAGGCACACACACAATTTTGATAATATAACTTAGAGAAATTCTTGCATGGTCTCTCACCTAACACCTCATATTTAGTCTCAACCAATGAAAATAGGACACATCATTTAAATTTAATGGAGATGCACTTTCAGTTGCATATCTTGGTAATGGAACCGCTTGAAAAAATGGTTGATAGTGATCTAGAGAGACAACAAAAAAAATTTAATTTTTTAATTTGACAGTTTTTTAAATTTAAATGATGTGTCCTATTTTCATTGGTTGAGACTAAATATGAGGTGTTAGGTGAGAGACCATGCAAGAATTTCTCTATAACTTAACCACTTGACCGTTTCTTCTTTCATGAAATAAAATGGAATGCAAAATATATGTTATCAGCGAGCAATATTTTTTTTGCAGCGTCTTATAATCCAAGCTTTATTAACAAAAAATCAATTTATATGTGTATATATTTTTATTTAGGAAATATGTGTATATATATAAAAATAATAAATATTTCTAAAATAAAACAATATGAATTCATTCATTTGATTTTTTTTATATTTTAAATATTATTCTTTTATATAAATTCATATTATTTATCCAGATTCGATGAACTACAACAATGTTTTATTTGTGATCAACCAAATTACGATTTATTTTAGGTCCAACATTTCTTTTGAATCAGATGAACTATTTAAAAGTATTAAATAAAAATTGTCA